>Ga0209920_1000143_pt1:5000-8072 | contig 8072 bp, 6 predicted proteins | sample SalPonF2_C_D1_MG_FD_185729 | JGI IMG/M metagenome (GOLD analysis project Ga0209920, IMG submission 185729) | Salt pond soil microbial communities from South San Francisco under conditions of wetland restoration - Salt Pond MetaG SF2_C_D1_MG... ... | reverse complement strand
TAAGTGTCCGCTTAAGTTTGCCTTAACTTGTATTGAGTTAATAGGGTGATTTTCAAATCCCGTCATTGCGGTAAAAAATTTGCATGTATTTGTGTGAGAAAAGTCTTTTCCTGAGACGGGACGGGATTTTTTACACATGTTACATGCAAATTTTCAAAAGGGGGTATATAGTGAAATTTGAAGCTAAGAACGATTCTGAACCTATTTTAAGCATTAAAATAGTTGTTTGAGGGGTCTGGACATCATTTTAAACCATTTCCCAAAAACTTAAAAATCATGCCCTGTAGATACTAGCTTTGAAAAATACAGTATATTATATATAAATATCGCGCGAATTCGCCAGATATTATTGTATAATGGTTCCGATCGATACTGAAACTTGCTATAATGCAATGAAGCAGTCCTGCAGTAGTACAACCCTTCGTGTGGCATCGAGTCGCTCTGTCCTCAAAGGGTATAACTGCACAGTGTGGGACATTTACGTTACATAGAAGTGTTTGATGTACATTGTATGGTGCGATGGCTTAACACGCTGCCCGCCTGTAAATTTAATCACAGTACAGCCAAGCTTTGTTGTGTCAGGAGAATCTTAATGTATCTGCCGCATTGAATGCGGGTATCGATATTACGAATATCGACGGCTCTGAATAAGGTCTACGCCTAGCACAGCGTAGTACCAGCGATTGACTATAAGCGAAACAAGAACGAAACAGAAATTACCAGCCAAGGGGTAATAAACGAAACAGAACCGATTCAGAAACAAACTGCATTTGTGGCCATTTCGTGTCATGAATCAGATTGTATGAAGCACGTGCATTAGTAATGTATTGTGCAAATTACCTGGTTGATCCTGCCAGTAGTCATATGCTTGTCTCAAAGATTAAGCCATGCATGTATAAGTTCACAGCTTAACACGCTGAAACCGCGAATGGCTCATTAAATCAGCTATGGTTCCTTAGATCTTACATCCATACTTGGATAACTGTAGTAATTCTAGAGCTAATACATGCCACTTAAGCCCCTTCTTCGGGAGGGGTGGATTTATTAGAATAAAAACCAACCGGTTTCGGCCGTCGGTTTGATGACTCTGGATAACTTTTCTGATGGCAAAGCCTTGTGCTTGCCACGTATCTTTCAAATGTCTGCCCTATCAACTTTCGATGGTAGGATATTTGCCTACCATGGTTATAACGGGTAACGGGGAATCAGGGTTCGATTCCGGAGAGGGAGCCTTAGAAACGGCTACCACATCTAAGGAAGGCAGCAGGCGCGCAAATTACCCACTCTCAGCAAGAGGAGGTAGTGACGAAAAATAACGATGCAGGACTCTAAACGAGGCCCTGTAATTGGAATGAGAACAGTCTAAATCATTTATCGAATACAAATGGAGGGCAAGTCTGGTGCCAGCAGCCGCGGTAACTCCAGCTCCATTAGCATATATTAAAGTTGCTGCAGTTAAAAAGCTCGTAGTTGGATCTCAGGCATGGGGTCAGTGGTCCACCTTTGGTGTGACTGCAGATCACCGCCTCATTAGCTGTATGTGGTCGTGTGTGCTCTTCATTGGGTGTGCATGATGCTCAGCACGTTTACTTTGAAAAAATCAGAGTGCTCAAAGCAAGCCTTGTGCTTGAATAGTGTTGCATGGAATAATAAAATAGGACTTCGTTTCTATTTTGTTGGTTTTCGGTCACGAAGTAATGATTAAAAGAGACAAATGGGGGCATCTGTATGGTGGCGTTAGAGGTGAAATTCGATGACCGCCGCCAGACAATCTACTGCGAAAGCATTTGCCAAAGATGTTTTCATTAATCAAGAACGAAAGTCAGAGGTTCGAAGACGATCAGATACCGTCCTAGTTCTGACCATAAACGATGCCGATTGACAATCAGGGTTTTTTATTTTTTTTGAACCCTGGCAGTCCCTGGGAAACCTTTAAATTTACAGGTTCTGGGGGAAGTATGGTTGCAAGGCTGAAACTTAAAGGAATTGACGGAAGGGCACCACCAGGAGTGGAGCCTGCGGCTTAATTTGACTCAACACGGGAAAACTCACCCGGCCCGAACACTGTGAGGATTGACAGATTGATAGCTCTTTCTTGATTCAGTGGGTGGTGGTGCATGGCCGTTCTTAGTTGGTGGAGTGATTTGTCTGGTTAATTCCGATAACGAACGAGACTCTAGCCTGCTAAATAGTCAGCTGATATATATTGTCTGCTTGACTTCTTAGAGGGATTGGTTACTTTTAGTGACAAGAAACTGAGCAATAACAGGTCTGTGATGCCCTTAGATGTTCGGGGCCGCACGCGCGCTACACTGACAATAGCAATAAGTATTTACCTGTGCTGAAAGGCTTGGGAAATCTTACGAAATATTGTCATGTCAGGGATTGGGGCTTGTAATTATTCCCCATGAACGAGGAATTCCCAGTAAGCGTAAGTCATCAACTTACGCTGATTACGTCCCTGCCCTTTGTACACACCGCCCGTCGCTACTACCGATTGAATGGTTTAGTGAGATTTTTGGATTGAGACTGATTGAGGAGCTTGCTTCTCGTTTAGTCACAAGAAAATCATCAAACTTGATCATTTAGAGGAAGTAAAAGTCGTAACAAGGTTTCCGTAGGTGAACCTGCGGAAGGATCATTATTGGTCAAGAATAACACGAGTGTCACTACTAGAAATAGATAGTACACGTGTTAACAGAATGTTCAGAAAAAGCAAGGGAGAAATCTCTTGTAATCATATGTCATAGGAGTACATGTGATTTACGATCTAGGGGTGCCTATGAAGAGCTATTTTAGGCTTATTAAGTGGCATTTTCAGTCGCTTGCCTTGGTAGTGTGATGGAGTCGACATTTAATGAGTCGGCTAGGCTTAATGAGGACGTGTAAGATAGTCCTGCCCCTCTAGTTCCGCAACAGTGAAAAAATAGTTGGTGCATGTTCAGTTTCATATTGTTCGTGAGGTCCGACTCCTTGCCATCAACCGAACGCCTCTTAGGTTGTACAAGGTTAATAGAAAGATAAGTCGTAGCTTATCTACAGAAACACTCTATATGGTGGATCACTCGGCTT
>Ga0209920_1000121_pt1 | contig 8779 bp, 6 predicted proteins | sample SalPonF2_C_D1_MG_FD_185729 | JGI IMG/M metagenome (GOLD analysis project Ga0209920, IMG submission 185729) | Salt pond soil microbial communities from South San Francisco under conditions of wetland restoration - Salt Pond MetaG SF2_C_D1_MG... ... | reverse complement strand
AGTTTAGTAATTATCTTCGGGCACCATGAAAAAAATTAACCGACGTCGTTTTCTTTATTGTGGTGCCGGACTCGTCTGTAGCGCTATGTCTGCCAGCACTTTCTGGCCTTTTTCAGAAGAGACAGCGATGGCATCGGGTCCGGCAGATATCCGTGGCCATGTGTTCAAAGGGGATTCGCCCGAGACACTGTGGAAATGGTCCCACGAAGGATTTCTCTATACAAAGCTGGACAATAAACTGGTCATGTGCGGTATTTGTCCTCACCGGTGCCTTCTATCACCGGGTGACCGCAGTGTTTGTCGTTCCAAGGTCAATATGGACGGCATCCTTTACAGTTTGACCTATGGTAATCCATGCAGTGTGAATGTGGATCCCATTGAAAAAAAACCGCTCTTTCATTTCAAACCTCGCTCGAAAGCCTTTTCCATTGCCACCACGGGCTGCAACCTTCGCTGTTTGAACTGCCAAAACTGGGAAATTTCTCAGGCCAAACCTCACGAAGTGCGCCATTACGAGCTTTTTCCGGCAGATGTCGTCAAAACCGCACAGCGCAACGGATGTCTGTCCATTGCGTATACGTATTCCGAGGCGGTCACATTTTTTGAATACATGATCGACACCGCGCGTCTGGCCAGAGAGAACAAGATATCCAATTTGTGGATTTCGAACGGTTATATCAACCGAAAACCGCTGCTGGAGCTATGTAAAGTTATGGATGCGGCCAACGTCAACCTCAAGTCTTACAGCGACGCCATCTATCGGAAACTGAACGGCGGACGTCTTCAGCCGGTGCTGGATACGTTTAAAACACTGCATGAACAGAGCGTCCATTTTGAGATAACCAACCTGGTGGTTCCCGGGTATGTGGATGATGACGAGATGGTCAAAGAGATGTGCCAATGGATTTTGACACATCTGGGGCCGGATTATCCGTTTCATTTTTTACGATTTTTTCCCAAATACAAACTCGACCGTTTGCCTTCGACGCCACTTTCAACCCTGATTCGGTTCCGAAAACTGGCAATGGCCGAAGGAATCCATTATGTCTATGTGGGCAACGCCGCCTATCCGGAGGGGAATAACACCTATTGCCACAACTGCAAAAAGCTCTTGATTGAACGAGCCGGTTATTTTGTGCCCACCTATAACCTGAACGGTAATACATGCAAATATTGCGAGACGGTGATCCCCGGACGCTGGGTATGATGGGTTACCAGAGAATTAAAAACTTCTTGTCATCTCTCAACTCACCTCTTAACTTCTCCATGTGCCTCAGTGCCGCAACTTCTCTTTCCAAATCCGCCGGTTTTATTTGAAGTCTATCGGCGATGTCCGCCGGCGTGGCACCGCCGGTTTCTTTTAATATGAGCAATATTTGTTGCTGGATCTCATTGAGTTCCAGGGCGCCGCCTTTGGATTTTGCAAAGGACTGGGCACTGTGTACCGCCCATGGGTCGCACGTTTTGGCCGGTGACAGGGCATCCATATAGCAGTCTTCGCATAAAACCTGTCCATGATGCGCTCTTTCTTCTCCGGTGTTTATGTCCTCCGAACAGCGGTTACATTTCATTTTATCACCTCCGCATTTTATTTTGCCCTGAAAAACCTGGTCCTTCCCCGCATGGCGGGATCTTCGATGGGCCTTGCCTGTCCCGCATTGCGGGAGTCAGAGTTCTTCGGCTCTGCCAAAAGAATTGCTGCAAGAGTTCGAAGTGAACTAAAGTTTAAAGTGAGCTAAAGTTAAGGAATTCTATCAATTATATAAAATCAGCGGAGCGAAGCGACTCCATAATTTTAGGCACTTTAGATCACTTTAGGCACTTTTAACTTGTCTGGCTTTCAGGGAAACAGCCCCTTTTAGGGGTAAACCAAAGCCTGGTCCTTTGGGTCAGGATTCTTTACTTCCTAAACTGAGTGTTTTAAATTATAGAAAAGACGGTTGTGTGTCAATTCAGACCCTATCCTTTTTGGTCATCATGCAACACTTTACAACCATAAAGTGTTGTGTAATAATTCCAAACCGTTTTTCTTTCTTATTATAGGAGCAATCTTCAAATGAATGGTTTTTACGGCAGATATTTGAAAATCGATCTAACCGATGAAAAATTTGATCTCGTGCCTTTAAATGACGAGATCCTTTTGACATATCTTGGCGGGAAAGGTCTGGCTTCTTACCTCCTTTATTCGATAAATCCCCCGGGCGTCGATCCGCTGTCGCCGGACAATTGCCTTATTTTTGCCACCGGACCGATTACCAACAGCAGGATATGGGGCTCAAGCCGGTATGGTGTATTTACAAAGTCACCCCAAACCGGTTTTTATTCGGAATCATATGCCGGCGGAAAAGTCCCGGAAGCCATCGATTCTTCGGGGTTTGACGCCATTGTTGTTACGGGCAAAAGCAAACGTCCGACGGTGGTTCTCGTACAACCTGATGGTGCCGAGTTCTTTGATGCTTCAAATGTTTGGGGGATGGATACCTATAAAACCGAAGATACCGTGAATCGGAGATACGGTACTGCCGTTACGGGATCAGAAAAATCGGGTGCTGTTGTCATTGGCCCGGCCGGAGAAAATCGTGTTCGATTTGCGGTGATCGAAAACGATTACTGGCGATCGGCGGGAAGAACCGGCGTTGGAACGGTCATGGGATCGAAACACCTTAAGGCCGTCGTATTTAAGGGCGATAAAAGGCGCGCGCTTTTCGATGCCAAAGGGGTAAAGCGCTTTTCAAAGGAAGTCGCTGAAGAATCAAAGAATAATCCGGTGGTTCAGGCATACAGAAACACGGGGACGCCGATGATGGTAAAAAAGATCAATCAAGCAAAGGCATTTCCGACCAAATACTGGTCTAAAGGGTTTTTCGATCAATGGGAAAAGATCAGCGCCGAGGCCTTGCACAGACAATGTCGTGTTCAGGCACGGGCCTGTGCAAAGTGCTTTATTGCATGCGGCAGAATGACCACGGTGTTAAACGGCCGTCATGCCGGTCTGAGGATCGAAGGGCCGGAGTACGAGACCATATTTGCCTTTGGCGGGCTTTGTATGATCGACAGTATCGAGGAGATCGCGTATTTAAACGACGTTTGTGACCGTCTCGGTATGGACACCATATCTGCCGGGAATCTTTGTGGCTTAACCATTGAGGCCGTCAGAAGGAAAAAGATCGATGTTAAGATCGATTACGGCGATGTAGATGCCATTGCCGATTTGCTTAAAAAAATTTCAGACAGGCAGGGCATCGGAGACATCCTGGCCCGGGGAATTAAACATGCGGCAAACGTCTGGGGAATGGAAGATACGGCGGTGCATGTGAAAGGTCTTGAACCGCCGGGTTATGATCCCAGGGTTCTTAAAGGCAGCGGGTTGGCATTTGCCGTCTCAGACCGAGGCGCATGTCATTTAAGGGCGACGTTTCACAACCCCGAATTGAAAGGAATGATCAGTCCGGAAGTTACAAAAGGGAAAGCCGAGCTTTTGATCGATTTTGAAGATCGACTGACGCTGATGGACGCTTTTATTTTATGCCGATTTTATAGAGACATCTATCCATGGGACCGGTTGAGCCGGATAATTGAAATGACCTCCGGCTTAAAAGCAGATAAAGCGGCGTTGCAAAAGATCGCTTCCGAGATATCCACACTGACGCGCTGTTTTAACATTCAAGAAGGGCTCAAACCTGAAGACGATAATCTTCCCAAACGCTTTTACAAAGAAATCCTTAAAACAGGACACGTTGTTAAAGAAACAGATTTGGCGGTAATGCTGAAAGATTATTACACCCTTCGCGGTTGGAATGAAAACGGAGTCCCCAAAGTAAAACCGGCTATTTCATAAAATCGTGCAAGATCCAGGTTACACGATTTTATTGATGTTTGGGAGAATTAAATGGACTATATGGCTTTCACCGTCACCAAACCCATGTACCAACAACTCTGCGCACTTGACGAAACCAGTTTTCTTGAAAAGCCATTCTGGCAGGATTTAAAGAAAGCGAGAAGGAAATCATAGACATAAAAAACTGAAGGTCAATTTTTTTCCGAGTTACATTCGAAGTCACAAATACTACTAATGTAATTATACATTTCAATTCAGACACGAAGTCTTGACCGGAAAACCGAATAGATGGGGAAGGGATAAATACAATATGTTGTTGCTCAGAGCACACTTCGATATCTTTTTAAGGTTATTCTCCTTCTTAGATTTCTTGATTGTATCACAACCCATTGACATCACTTAAAATATCATATCTATGATGAAATTTGGGAACAGGAGATATCTGAATGATTGAGCATTCAGTTGGAATCTATATCGGATTATTGTTGCTGTCGTGCGTGATAGCGATTGCCAGTAAAATGGTGACGCGATTACCTTATACAATCTTTTTGACTCTGGTGGGGTTGGGGATCGGTTTGCTGGGAATCGGACCGGAAATTGAGGAGACCGGGTTTAGCCATGATCTGATATTTTTCGTTTTTTTGCCACCGTTGCTTTTTCAAGGAGCGTTTCACATGAATCTAAACTCCCTGTTGAAGCAGTTCTGGCCGGTCGTTTGTTTTGCGGTGCCGGGTGTAATCGTATCGACCCTTCTGGTGGGAGGAATGGTTGGCTGGTTGGGTGGTATCAGTTCAATGATGGTGGCGATACTTTTTGGCGCCTTGATTTCACCAACAGATCCTGTGAGTGTGTTGGCGTTGTTTAAGGAGGTGGGCGCACCGGAAGATCTAAAGATACTGGTAGAAGGAGAGTCGCTCTTTAATGATGCAACCGGGGTAGTGTTATTCACTATCCTGCTGAAAACCGTGTTGGGCGGGCAGGAATTTGGATTTGGCCAGGCAGTATATGAATTTGTAAAGGTTTCCATAGGGGGGCTTTTGCTGGGAATAGTGCTTGGCTGGATCGTTTATAAGATCATGCGCCATCTGGAGGATCATCTACTGGAAAATGCTCTTTGTCTTGTTTTGGCTTACGGGTCATTCTGGCTAGCGGAAGTAATGCACCTTTCGGGGGTAATTACAACCGTGATGGCCGGACTGATGATAGGCAATTATGGTCGGCAACTTTCGATGAGTGAAAAGACCACCAAAACAGTCGAAATATTTTTTGAATCGATAGATTTCCTAATCAATTCACTTCTGTTTATCTTGATTGGCCTGGAGTTACGCACAGCGCAGGTAGGTAATATGTGGATGACGGTGTTTGTTGCCATTGCGGCTATGATGATCGGGCGTGCGGCAGTTTCTTATAGTTTCTACTGGTTGCTAAATCAGGTGGGCACCAAGCGACCGAAGAGATGGAAGCATATTCTATTCTGGGGCGGTTTGAGAGGTTCGATACCGATTGCACTGCTGCTTCAACTACCTAATGAAGGTGTGCTTGAAACATGGCGCTCGGTGTTGTTGGTGGCAGGATTTGGTTGTGTATTCTTTTCGCTGGTTGTTCAAGGGATCACCTTGGGACCGCTTATGCGTAAGCTCGGTATTGGAGGCGCGGAAGAAGCGTTGCAAGAGTTTGAAGTGAACTAAAGTTTAAAGTGAGCTAAAGTTAAGGAATTCTGTCAATTATATAAAATCAGCGGCTTCCGGCTCGTAGAGCCTACAGCTCGGAGAGAGCGAAGCGACTCCATAACTTTAGGCACTTCTAACTTGTCGGCTTGCAGGAGATCGGCCCCTTTCAGGGGCAAACCAAAGCCTATTCCTATGAGCCAGGATTCTTTACTTAACAAACATCACCGGAACGAAACGTTTCATATTTGTAACTGTAACTTATCGATAAAAACACCTCCTTTACCGGTGGTTTCAATACCCTGAAAATAAGGTTGCCGGCGAAAAATCAAGGTTTCGATAACCACAGGCCGTTTATCCAATTCTGTATCCAATAATATCCAACTGCCCTTGACAAAAATTCTGTAATGCTTATAAATGAATATAAAAACGGATATTTAAAGAGGGTTGTAATTTGATTAGAACCTATCTCAAAAATCTTGAACCCTTGACTCCTCGAATCCTTCGCATTCATATGATGAGTTTATAACAAAAAGATGGGTGCGAAAAATGTGTATTTTTTTTCGATGTTATCATTACGCGGAGAACTGAAAGCAATGTCCATCCTTGAAGCAATAGCGCTGAACAAGACCTACACGGTGGATCATCAAGATATCATGGTGCTGAATGACATCTCGCTCACGGTGGAGCCGGGTGAATTTGTGGTCATCACCGGCAGCAGCGGCAGTGGAAAAACCACTTTGCTGACGCTTCTCTCCGGGCTGGACAAACCCACTTCGGGCCGGGTCTTTATCGATCAGCAGGACATTACCGGCGCATCGGAAGATGACCTGGCACCGCTTCGCAACCGGATGATTGGATTTGTTTTTCAATCTTTTCATCTCATACCCTCCATGTCGGCCATGGAAAACATCATGTTCCCGGCGGAATTACAGGGTCTTGGGAATGCAGAAAAAAAAGCCCGGCAGTTGTTGGAACGGGTGGGGCTTGCAGACCGCGCGGACAATTTGCCGAGCCAGTTGTCGGGCGGCGAAAAACAGCGGGTATCTTTGTGCCGGGCCATGATCAACGCCCCGAAACTGCTTTTTGCCGATGAACCCACCGGCAATCTCGATTCAAAAAACGGCCGGATCGTGTTTGCGCAGCTTGTTGAAATGAAAAATGAACAGGGCGCCACGCTGATCCTGGTGACCCATAATCCGGAAATTGCAACAGCCGCAGATCGCGTGCTGACGCTCAGGGACGGCAGATTATCATGCAAAATTCAGAGACTTGGATAATCCGGATATGATACACGGCCACTTCATCATACGCGAAATCACACGTTCATCCAAGCAGGCCATTCTTTTTTGTTTATGTGTCGCACTGTCGCTGACCAGCCTGACGGTGTTTTCCGGTTTTTCAGAAAGTGTTTCCCAGACCCTTTTGACCGACGCAAAAAAACTGCATGCCGCCGATATCATCGTTCACTCCCACGATAAACTCTCGGATGAACTTGACAGCGCCATATCCGACCAGATCCGGCAGGGGAAGATTGACCGCAGCCGCTACTGGGAATTTTACAGCATGGTACGAACGGCGGATGATCAGGCGTCAGTCCTGTCACTTTTAAAAGTCGTTGAAAAAGGGTATCCGTTTTACGGGGAAATTGTATTGAAATCGGGCCGTCCGTTCCACGATGTGTTGTCCCCGGGGCAGACCGTGGTGGAACAATCCCTGCTGGATCGGTTGGGCGCCGTCATCGGCGATTCGCTGAAGGTCGGGTATACAACGCTGATCATTCGCGATGTCGTCGTATCAGAGCCGGACCGGCCGGCAAACGTATTCTCTTTTGGTCCGCGCGTCTTTGTCTCCAGCAAGGATTTAGATGCTCTAAGTCTTATCCAAACCGGCAGCCGCATCACATATGTATCCCTGTTAAAGGTGGCTGATGACCGGCAAATCGACGCCATTGCCGGTGGGCTTAAACAGTTTGCAAGCCCTGACCGTGAGCGGGTCGACACCTATCGGACCGCACGAACCCGGGTCAAACGGTTTCTGGACAATTTTATCTTTTTTTTAAAACTGGTGGGCATTTTCATTCTGATTATCGCCGGCATGGGGATCCAGAACACCCTGACAGCCTTTTTCAATGAAAAACAGAGAACCATCGCCATCATGAAAACAATAGGTGCAACCCACCGTCAAATTATCCGTCATTTTATGCCGGTGGTCGTTCTGCTGGCTCTGCTGGGAACGGTCCTGGGGATATCGACCGGGATTATTCTTCAACAGGGTCTGGCACGGCTGCTCAGGGTTTTTTTCCCTCCTGACATGCCGTTTGTTGTGGCCTGGATTGGCATCTTCGAGAGCATGGCGTTTGGTATTGCGGTGGTGGCTCTGTTTACGTTTATGCCCCTTTTTCGGTTAAGAGAGATGCGGCCGGTTGTGATTTTCCGCAAAGAGAAGGCTGTTCCGCATAAACACTGGCCGATGTTTGTGTTGGCGATCGGGTTTGTGCTCTTTTTCTTCGGTCTGGTTTTCAGACACATGCAGGACCTTCGATTCGGATTTTATTTTGTGGCTGCGCTGAGTGCTCTGATTCTCGTCACTTCGATTTTCACGCAATTTTTGCTGTGGATCTTAAAACGCCTGCGCATTCGTCGAATGGTCGTCCGCCAGGCGATCAAGGGCTTGTTCCGGCAAGGCAATGCCACCCGGTCAGTTATCGTCACTCTGACCGCGTCTTTAAGTGTGATTTTTTCCATATATCTGCTCGAACAGAATCTCGATACGACCTACGTCAAATCATACCCGGCCGATGCGCCCAATCTTTTCGTGATTGACGTCCAGCCGGCCCAGCAGGAGGCATTTGCGAATTTTATCGCACAGCCGCTGATCTTTTATCCGATTGTGCGGGCACGGGTCACGGCGATCAACGACAGAACCATCGACCGTCGGGCAGAGCGGGCAAAGCGCCGCGACAATCTCGGCAGGACATTTAATCTGACCTACCGGCACAGCCTGTTGGCGGATGAAAAAATCATCAAGGGCAGCCGGCTTTTTCGCGACGACTGGACCGATCCCCAGGTATCGGTGCTGGACATGGTGGTCGACATGCACAAAATGGACATCGGCGACACCATCCGGTTCAATATCCAGGGGGTTCCGCTAAAAGCCAGAATTTCAAGCATCCGGACCCGAACTACGGATACGCTGGGCCCTTATTTCTATTTCGTGTTTGAAGAAAAGACCTTAAAATCAGCGCCCCAGACGGTATTTACTGCCCTGCGGG
>Ga0209920_1000109_pt1 | contig 9193 bp, 9 predicted proteins | sample SalPonF2_C_D1_MG_FD_185729 | JGI IMG/M metagenome (GOLD analysis project Ga0209920, IMG submission 185729) | Salt pond soil microbial communities from South San Francisco under conditions of wetland restoration - Salt Pond MetaG SF2_C_D1_MG... ... | reverse complement strand
AATCAAAGGTAAAAAAATGGAAGGAGAAAAAAAGAAGAGCCTGGTTCTTTTTGAGCTGGACTTTACCAAATGCAGCCTGTGCGGGACATGTGTTGAGGTCTGCCCAAAAGACGCACTTGAGTATTCCCAGGATTACAACCTGGCGGCCTTTACCAAGGAAGCATTTCACTTTGATATCCTCAAACGGCTGGAGGAACGGAGAATATGACCTTTTACCAGATCATTGCCGAAGGGCTTTTTTTCGCATTTGTTATTCTGGTGATATTGGGAAGCCTCATTACCATCCGAGCCAAAATTCTCATGCAAACGGTTTTGGGGCTGGCTGTGGCACTTCTCGGCGTTGCCGGTATTTATTTCTATCTGGGAAGTATGTTTCTCACCCTGATGCAGATTCTCGTCTATGTCGGGGCCATCTGTATCGTTCTGGTATTCGGCATTATGGTTGGATATACGCCGACAGAAGTGGCGGAAAAGGGCATTAAAGACTGGCGAAATAAATTTTTGGCTATCTCATCGGCGGTTACGGCTTTTTTACTGATCCTTGCCTGTGTTCTAAAAACCGATTGGATTCCTGCCGTGGCAGACGACAGGAATTTTTCAATGGCTCACCTGGGAGAAGAGTTCCTTTACACGTATTGCCTGGCTTTTGAATTGATTTCGGTCATCCTTTTGATTGCGATTGTTGGCGCGATCATCCTGGCCAGGGGCGGAACCGGAGAGATGATGACGGACCTTCCGGCCGGAAAAGAAGTCGCCGCTGTTCAGGAAGAAGAGGGGGAAGCATCCACATGATCAGTAATAATCTTAACTCCTATTTAATCCTGGCTGTCTTTCTTCTTATCGCCGGCATTTACGGATTGATCCAGCACAGGTCCTTTATCGGCATGCTGGTCTCCACGGAGCTGATTCTTAACGGTGCCGGAATAAATTTTATGGCGTTTAACCGTTTTCTTGCTCCCGATCCTGCCGTTGGTCAGGTGATTACCCTGTTTATCATGGGTATTGCTGCCGCAGAAGCAGCCATTGTGGTGAGTTTTATACTTGCTGTTTTCCGAAAGTATCGATCCATAGATCCGGATGAGGTCAAAGAACTTCATGGGTAGATTTTTGTCATGACCCTCGCTTAAAGAGGCGGGTTACCAGACAGGATAAATTTTAGGCATATATATGGAAACCATTATCACAAGCAAAATTATTTTGACCCCACTGATTCCCTTGGTTACGGCGCTTCTCATTATGGCTTCGAAGAACAAACCGAACCTGAGAGAGTCCTGGTCTGTCTGTGGCGCGGTGCTGACCTTTCTATCGGTTGTCTATTTATTGCCCCACCTTTTGGCAGGAGGATCTTATAAATACACGCTATTTACCCTTTACCCCGGTGTTAGTGTAAAATTTCATTTGGATGGTCTGGGCATACTTTTCGCCGGGACATCTTCATTTTTGTGGATTATGGCCGGATTTTACTGTGTCGGCTACATGCGGGGTTTAAGCGAACATGCCCAGACACGATTTTACTTTTGCTATGCGGTAGCTGTCGGCGGCGCCATGGGGGCGGCATTTTCCGCCAATCTGTTCACCCTCTATTTGTTTTACGAAATCGTTTCCATCTTTACCTATCCGCTGGTTGCACACCACCAGGACGAGGAAGGGTATTTTGGTGGTCGGAAATATATCGTTTATTTGATGTTCGCTTCCAAGGCTTTTCTGTTGCCGGCCATGGTTCTGGTTTACGTCCAGTGCGGCACCTTGGATTTTGCCATCGGCAATGTTGTACCGGGTATCTTTCCCCACACCGCAACTCCGTTACTGGTGAAAATCACCTATCTATTGTGTATTTTTGGATTTGCCAAAGCGGCGATCATGCCGATTCACGGATGGCTTCCTGCAGCAATGGTGGCCCCCACTCCGGTTTCCGCATTGTTGCATGCCGTGGTTGTGGTCAAAGTAGGGGTGTTCTCCATTGCCAGAGTGATGCTTTCGGTATTCGGCATCGATATTCTGAACAAACTCGGCCTCGGAATCTTTACCGCCTACCTGGCGTCTTTTACCATCATTGTCGCTTCCACGATCGCACTTACCCAAAACAATCTAAAAATGAGACTGGCCTATTCTACAGTCAGTCAACTTTCTTATATCATTTTAGGGGTTGCCATGTTGACCCCAAACAGTATTACCGGCGGAATTATCCATATCACCAATCATGCCTTTGCCAAAATCACACTCTTTTTCTGCGCAGGCGCAATTTATGTGGCAACCCATAAAAAAAACGTATCGGAGATGGGGGGAATCGGCTGGAACATGCCCTTTACCATGATTGCGTTCGGCCTTGCTTCTCTGAGCATGATCGGGGTTCCCCCGGTGAGTGGTTTTGTAACAAAATGGTTTCTGGCACTGGGGACTCTGGACATCCATAATACGATCCTGTTGACGGTCATCCTGGTAAGCAGCCTTCTCAACGCAGGCTATTTCGTACCGGTGGTCTATACATCGTTTTTCGGAAAACCAAATCCGGGGGACAACCCTTCTGCCGGTTTTTTAGAAGGTTCCCCCTTTATTATGTTTATGGTGATTCCACTGTTTTTTTGTGCCGTGGCTTCGGTTCTGTTCGGCATTTTTCCGGATCTTTTTCTTAAAATAATCAATCTGATGGTGGTGAGATAATGTTACTGCGTATACTCAATTACCTAAATGAGCATTCCCTTATGCTGAAACGGATCTTTTTTGTCTTTCTGGCGCTTTTCGTGGTATTCGATTTTTCCGCAGCAAGACATGCACCTCATTTCTTTGGTGATTCCATCATCGGTTTTTGGTCCTTATTCGGCCTTATAGGGTGTCTCGGCCTGATCATTGTTTTCAAAGGTCTTTCCCATGTCTGGTTAGAGAAAAAGGAAGATTATTATGATAAGTAGTACGGTCCTTATTCATCCGACCACCTGGTTTCTTATGGGTGCCGTTCTTCTCCCTTTATTAAACAAAAGAGAGAAACTGAAGAAGACAGTGCTTATCGGTATCCCGATTATCGCTTTTACGCTGATCCACTGGCTGCCGGACAGCTTCGGCCAAGTGTCATATCTGGGGTTTGACCTTGTTTTCGGAAGGGTGGATCAGCTGACACGCGTGTTTCTTCACGTCTTTACAATAATGGCGATCATCGGCTGTATATATGGGCTTCATGTCAAAGAAACCGGTCAGCATATTGCGGCGTTTCTTTACGTCGGCGGATCTTTAGGGGTCACCCTTTGCGGTGATTACCTGACGCTGTTTATCTTCTGGGAATTGATGGCATTTGCGTCAACCTTTCTGGTCTGGTACCGGAAAAAAAGACGCTCCATAGACGCCGGTTTCAGATACCTGCTGGTTCATACTGCCGGCGGACTGGTCCTTTTAGCGGGTATTTTTCTGCGGTATAAGAATGTCCATGATTTAAGTTTTGTGCAGATTGCGACAAACGGCGCTACATTTGCCGATTACCTCATCATGATCGGCTTTATGCTAAACGCCGCTGTTCCGCCGATCCATGCCTGGTTGCCCGATGCGTATCCGGAAGCTTCCGTCACCGGTGCGGTTTTTATGTGTGCCTTTACGACCAAAACCGCCGTTTATGTTCTGGCCCGCGGGTTTCCGGGATTTGAAGCACTGGCCATTCTGGGCGCCATCATGACCGTTTACGGTGTTGGATACGCTGCTATAGAAAACGATGCCCGGAGAATTCTTGCCTATCATATCGTATCACAGGTGGGGTATATGGTCTGCGGTATCGGCATCGGAACGGCCATGGCCGTTAACGGGGCCATTTCCCATGCTTATGCCCACATTATATACAAGGCCTTGCTCTTTATGGGTGCCGGCGCAGTGCTGGAAATGACCGGAACATCGAAACTCAATGAGCTTGGCGGGTTATACAAACGCATGCCCTTGGCCATGATCTTTACGGTTATCGGCGGAATATCCATTTCGGGCTTTCCCCTTACCAGCGGGTTCGTCAGCAAGTCGATGATTATCGCTGCAGCCGGTGAAAGCCACCGTATCGGCCTATTGCTTATGATGACTCTTGCCGCAGTAGGTACGTTTCTTTCGGTGGGAATCAAACTTCCCTATTTTATATGGTTTGGAAAAGACTCCGGTGTTAAGGCCAAGGATGCGCCATGGAATATGAATCTGGCAATGGGCATTGCGGCATTTCTGTGCTTTTTCATCGGTATCTACCCGGAGTACCTTTACAAAATGCTTCCTTTCCCGGTTAACTATCATCCGTACACCTCGTATCATCTGGCGGAAACCATGCAGCTTTTGGGATTCACCGGTCTGGGCTTTTTCATCATGGTTAAAAAGCTCAAACCCAAACCCAAAATGAACCTGGACCTGGACTGGTTTTATCGTAAGGGCGCAAGGGTATTCATGCGGTTTGCTTCCCGGCCGGTGCTTTCATCCGACAGCTGGATCAACGATGTATATAGAAGTATCGGGCTAAGACTAACCATGGCCCTGGCAAAGGCCATCTCATGGTTTGATTGGGAAGGCATCGACTGGACCATTGACGGTTCCGCACGAGGGGTTGTTGAAGGCGGCAACCGGTTGAGATCGCTCATGACGGGAAAGATCCAGCATTATATCGGCGGTGCCCTGGCATTGACATTTATTATTCTGATTCTGGTGATGCTTGTTTAGCAAAAATATATTTTTGACCTAAGCTGATGGAGTACGGCTATTGTATGGAACAATATTTGATCTATAATTCGTTAAGTTATCCGATTCTGACGGTTATCGTGGCTGTTCCGTTGGTTGGATCACTGATTACACTTTTCATTCGGGGCGACAGGTACTTGAAAATCTGGGGATTGATGGTGACGCTTATCACAGCGGTCCTTTCTTTGCCCCTTTATTCAAATTTTGATCTGACAACGGCCAAGTATCAGTTCGCCGAATTCAGGGACTGGATTCCTTTTGTAAATATCGATTATGTTCTCGGTGTGGACGGCATCAGTGTTCTTCTCGTGCTTCTTACAACGCTGGTGATGCCGCTTTGTATTCTCTGTTCATGGACCTACATCAAGGACCGATTCAAAGAATTCATTTGTGTGTTGCTTCTCATGGAAGCCGCCATGGTGGGCGTTTTCATCAGTTTGAATACCGTTCTTTTCTTTATTTTCTGGGAAGCGATGCTGGTTCCCATGTACTTGCTCATTGCTGTTTGGGGGGGACCCCGAAGGGACTATGCATCCATCAAATTCTTTCTCTACACCCTTATTGGAAGCATATTTCTCTTTGTGGCCATTATCGCGATGTATGTGACCACCGGCACCTTCTTTATCCCGAAATTAATGGCACACCAATTCAGTTTCAGTTACCAGATGTGGATCTTTTGGGCTTTTACACTGGCTTTTGCCATAAAGGTTCCCATGTGGCCCTTTCACACCTGGCTTCCTGCAGCTCATGTGGAGGCGCCAACAGCGGGCAGTGTTATTCTGGCCAGTATCCTGCTTAAAATGGGCGGCTACGGTTTTTTACGGTTTTGCCTCCCCATGGCGCCGGCGGCAACGTTTTACTGTATGCCGTATTTGATTGCGATTTCCATCATATCGATTATTTTTGGCGGATACCTTGCCCTTGGCCAAAGCGATGTCAAGCGGCTGATCGCCTATTCCAGTGTGAGCCATATGGGCTTTGTCACACTGGGAATATTTCTTTTAAATACTGTCGGTATCAAAGGCGCCATACTGCAGATGGTAAACCACGGCATTACCACAGGGGCCCTCTTTATCCTGGTGGGTATGATCTATGAGCGGACCCACAGCCGTGAGATATCCGACAATAGCGCATTGGGGATGGTGATGCCGATTTATGTGACCTTTTTGGTCATATTTTCTCTATCTTCGTTGGCATTTCCCGGAACAAACAGTTTTGTGGGAGAGTTTCTTGTTCTGCTGGCGTCATTCTCCAAGTACAAAATTGTCGGCGGGTTCGCCGTTATTGGCGCGATATTGGCGGCGGCCTATATGCTAAGGCTCGTTCAGAAAATGGTATGGGCCGATTCAGATGGTCATATGCACCATGGTGACAGATCACATCTGTTTGATCTGAATTTCAGAGAGATTGCAACACTGGGGTTTCTAACCGTCTTTGTTTTTTGGATCGGATTGAATCCGGAACCTTTTCTAAAAGTTATGGATACCAGTACCACTCACCTTCTCCAGCAGCTGGAGTCCGGCAGGCATGTTATGCCGGCAGGAGAACACCATGCACTGCTGAACGGGGTGGGGGAGTCGATTAAACATGTACTGGCTCTAAAATAAAATGGATTGAATGGTATGACATTATTTTTACCCGAACTGACATTGATTTTTATGGCTCTGGTCTTCTTTTTTGCTTCTTTGGCAAATTTAAAAGAGACTCGCCTGCAAGCTTTAGGTCTCCTATTTTCCGCCATAGCCGTTCTTGTATCCGTATCTTCATATGGAATGGAGGGATCTCTGTTCTTCAATGCGTATCGAGTGGATGCGTTTTCTCAGATGTTCAAAGTCATCATCACATTCGGGCTTTTTATCGTGATCTACCTGGGAAAAGGACTTTATGGCATTGATAATACCCTTCGGCCGGAGTACTATCTTTTTATGACCTTAAGTGCTTTCGGTCTGATGTGCATGAGCAGCGCTGTGGAGCTGATAACCATCATACTTTCTCTTGAAATACACTCATTCGCCCTTTTTATCATGATTCCTTTCCGGAAACACGGGGCTTACCGCAAACAGATGGAAGCGGGAATCAAATACGCTCTTTTCGGCGCTGCGGCATCCGGTATATCCCTTTACGGCATGAGCTATATTTTTGGAATGACGCACACCACATATCTTGCCGATCTCGTGAAAATCATACCCGGCGTTATTTTCGATAAACCCCTTATGCTCATCGGCCTTGTCATGCTCCTTTGCGGTTTCTTTTACAAACTGGCACTTTTCCCCATGCACTTTTGGGCGCCGGATGTATACGAGGGTGCCGCCAACGAGACGTCCGGTTTTGTCGCAACGCTCCCCAAGATAGGTGCCGTGGCATTGTTGATCCGGCTGATCTCCCTGGCAGGGGCCGATGCAGGCCAGTTTACCTGGGTTCTGATGGTTTTTGCCGTGCTCTCCATGACATTTGGAAACTTATCAGCCCTGGTGCAGAACGATATCAAACGTCTTTTGGCTTACTCCAGTATCGCCCATGCCGGTTATGTCATGATCGGTCTCCTTTGCGCCACTGACTTCGGGTATCTTTCAGGCATTTATTATATTGCAGGATATCTGCTGATGAATTTGGCTTGTTTTTACGTGATCTACAACCTGGCGCCCAAGGGGGAAAACATCACCTTTGATGATCTTGGCGGACTGTATAAACGATCCCCCCTGCTGGCGTTAACGCTGGCCGTCGGCGCCTTTGGTCTGGCCGGTATTCCACCGACCATCGGCTTTACCGGAAAGCTGTTTCTTTTTACCGCCGCCATTAAGAAAGATATGTATGCCCTGGTTATTCTCGCGGTGATCAATAGCGGCCTCGGCATCTTTTATTATCTTAAAATGGTCAGGGCGGCCTATACCGGCGTCGATGCCCAGGTGTCACCTCTCAATCTCAGGTTGTCCACAGCGGTTCTCGGCATCTTTTTCATTGTCATCATTATTCTGCTGGGAACCTTTCCCCAGGGATTTATGGATGTTGCCAAAGAGGCGGTTGCCGCTGTCATATAGCTGTTGTGACCGTCCTTGGTTTCGTTTTTCTGATCTTAATTAAACTCCACCGATAATTTCTTGCCTTCCAATCTCTTGAAATCCAATTCGTTTTGTTTTACATTTTACTTTTGATAAATGACTTCTTTTTTTTAACGTAAAGAATCCCCCGAAATTCGGGACGGGCGTGGTCCATCGAAGATCCCGCCATGCGGGGAAGGACCATGTTTTTCAGGGCAAAATAAATATCTATAATTCAAGTTTTGCACCCAGATATTGCTAAAAAGCCTTTGGAGCATCGGGCCGAAATAAATTTTTAGAGACATCTGCAAGGAAGGGATATTCCATGAGAAAACATTTTGATACAGGTTCGATGATCGTCATTATCGTGACGTTTCTTTTATTCATAATGGCATTATTTGCCAAAGGGTTAACTCAGGATCTTTTGTTGGAAGCCGGTGTGTTTTTGGTATCTGTCAAGCTTATTATGATGACGTATCATAACAGTGTTTTCATAAAATCCATTGAAAATGAATTAAAGGAAATAAAGGGGCTAATGGAAGAAAAGTAATTCCTGAATCTTGCATGAAAATTAATGAGAATCTTTAGGTTACTTGATTGAAGAGGGTTTAAGCAAAATCATATCATCGTTCATTTTACCCGAATGGTATATCGGATGATGATCTTTTTTTCTCATCAATTTTCACCCAAAGGGCGAGCCGGAGGCTTTCATATGCTGCGTTATTAAGGGCTCGCAATAGATTCACTATGGCTTCGCCCTTAAGTGTCTTGCATATGAAAGCCTCCAACTTGTTCAAAATTCAGGTAATATCTCAATGGAGTGAAAACTCCATTAAGAGTGACAAGTAACGAGTGTTCAGTTCGTAACTGTTTAAAGGAGGTTCGTGTTATGGAAACCAAAAGCGAAGTGTTTTTTATAATTAAACGTGTTGTATTGGTGATATTTATTCTTTTGTTTTTTGTTGGAAATACAAATGCCGGAGAACCTCTTTCTAAAGGAGAAACCGTATACGTTTCGATTTATTCCAATGTTTATTCGGGCGTTAAGCTTCATGCTTTAGAACTTTCCGGGATGTTAAGTATACGCAATACAGACCCGAAATATTCCATTTCCATCCAAAAGGCGGACTATTACGACTCAAAAGGTAAAATATTGGAAAGATATATCAGGCAACCATTAAAACTATCGCCGCTTGAATCAACACATTATTTGTTAAAAGTATCTGATAAAAGGGGCGGCCCCGGGGCAAAGTTCATTGTGAAGTGGCAATCAGACCATAAGGTCAACCAGCCGATTATTGAGGGTATCATGTTAAGTACAAGAGCTCAGCAGGGGATATCGTTTATTTGTCCAGGGAGAATAATATCGGAGCATAATAACTAGGTGTCCATCCATAAATGGCCCTTTTTGTCCTGCTCGGCGTTCTCCGCGGGTTTCCGGCTGCGACGTACAGACGTACGACTCACCG
>Ga0209920_1000105_pt1 | contig 9298 bp, 9 predicted proteins | sample SalPonF2_C_D1_MG_FD_185729 | JGI IMG/M metagenome (GOLD analysis project Ga0209920, IMG submission 185729) | Salt pond soil microbial communities from South San Francisco under conditions of wetland restoration - Salt Pond MetaG SF2_C_D1_MG... ... | reverse complement strand
TAGGGGCTTCAATATTGAGAGCCTGACCGTGGCCGAAACTCTTGAACAGGGAGTTTCCCATATCACCCTGGTGACCACCGGCGACGAAATGATCATGGAGCAGATTGTCAAGCAGCTCAACAAGCTGGTAAATGTTATCAAGGTGATCGATTTTCGCGAAGTGAGATTTGTGGACCGGGAATTGGCCCTGATCAAGGTGAAGGCCGAGGCCAGTACCCGGGCTGAAGCACTCCGCATTGTGGATATTTTCAGGGGCAAGGTGGTGGATGTCAGTCAGAATTTCTTCACCGTTGAAGTGACCGGTGACGAGGGCAAAATCCAAGCTATTCTCGACCTGCTGAGTCAGCTGGGTATTGTTGAGGTGGTCCGCACCGGCAAAGTCGCCATTGCCCGCAGTAGAAAGAACAGCACAAAAAGGTAGGGGCGGGACACGGATATACCTCGCCTTATCAAAAATCGGGAACCATTTGAAAAGCATACACATCTTTGCCCGAAACCACCGAGGAATGGGCTTGGCTCTCCGGTTATCTGGACCTAGCGGTTTCCGGTTCTTTACTGGAGCTACAGGAGGACACAGTGAAAATCTACTATGATTCTGATGCTGATCTGGGCGTGCTGAAAGGGAAAAAAGTGGCAATCATTGGCTACGGCAGTCAGGGCCACGCCCAGGCACAAAACTTGAGAGATAGTGGCTTGGATGTCATCATCGCCGAACTGAAGGACACTCCCAATTATGACCTGGCGAAGGAGCATGGCTTCGAACCCATGACAGCCGGTGAGGCTTCGAGCCTTGCCGACGTCGTCCAGATCCTTGCTCAGGACGACGTCCAGGCAATGTTGTACAGAGAAGAAGTTGCCCCCCACATGACCGAGGGCAAAACCCTGGTCTTTTCACACGGCTTTAATATCCACTTCGGTCAGATCCAACCTGCGGCACACCTGGATGTGGTCATGATTGCTCCCAAAGGTCCGGGCCATTTGGTGCGCAGCGAATACGAAAAGGGAGCGGGGGTGCCATCATTGGTTGCCATTCACCAGGATGCCACCGGCAATGCCCTGGAAACGGCTCTCGCATACGCTAAAGGACTGGGTGCCACCAGAGCCGGGGTGATTGAAACCACTTTCGAAGAAGAAACTGAGACCGACCTTTTCGGGGAGCAGGTGGTTCTTTGTGGTGGAGTGACAGAGTTGGTCAAGGCAAGTTTTGATACCCTGGTGGAGGCCGGTTACCAGCCGGAGATCGCCTACTTTGAGTGTCTGCACGAACTGAAGCTTATAGTTGACCTTTTTTACCAGGGAGGCATATCCTTCATGCGCTACTCGGTGAGTGATACTGCCGAGTTTGGTGATTATACCCGGGGCACGCGCATTATTACGGAAGAGACCCGGGAGACCATGCAGGAGATTCTCGCCGAAGTTCAGAGTGGCGAATTTGCACGTGAGTGGATCCTGGAAAACAAGGCCGGCCGGCCAGTGTTCAACGCCATTCGCCGGCACGAAAAGGAACATCCCATTGAGGAGGTGGGTGCCAAACTTCGTGCCATGATGCCCTGGTTGAAGAAGTCTTAGCCCGTGTACTAGTGTACTGATGGATACTTCCAGATTTTCGATGCTGGTGCGATGAGACGATTGCCCATTGCCAAGCAAGGCTCTCCATACATTATTGGCCTTGCGGTGCTGTTACTTCTGTTCGGTCTCTTGGGCTGGACAATTTTGACTGTACTGACTTTAATCGTAACGCTTTTGGTGATAAACTTCTTCCGAGACCCTGAGAGGACCATACCGCAGGACCCACAGGCGGTGCTGGCCCCGGCTGACGGACGAATCATTTTCGCCGGGAAAGTATTTGAAGATAGGTTTTTAAACAAAGAGACCCTGAAGATCAGCATCTTTATGTCAATCTTCAATGTCCACGTGAACCGTATACCTTTTTCTGGAGAGGTGGAAAGCGTTCATTACGAAAAAGGCACATTTTTTGCTGCCCATGTAGATAAGGCCTCCAGAGACAACGAACACAATGCAGTGATTTTGAGAATCTCTGGTGGAGAAAAAATAGTTTTCATCCAAATTGCCGGCTTGGTCGCTCGGCGAATCGACTGCTGGGTGAAGCCGGGTGAGCGGGTTCAGCGGGGCGACCGTTTTGGTATGATTCGTTTCGGCTCCCGGCTGGACATCTTCGTTCCCACTGACAGCAAGTTGGCAATAAACAAGGGGCAACGTGTTAAAGCGGGAGAGAGTATTTTATGTCACCACCTAAAAGACAAGTGAAACGGAGAACGAAAAAGCCACGACAGAAGAAACGAGGTATCTACCTCCTTCCCAACCTACTTACCACCGGCAACCTGTTTTGCGGCTTTTATAGCGTTATTGCCACCATCAATCACGACTTCAGGACGGCAGCGATTGCGATTCTTTTTGCCATTCTCTTCGATATTCTCGATGGCAAGGTGGCGCGTCTCACTGGCTCCAGCAGCCACTTTGGCGTGGAGTATGATTCTCTGGCGGATCTGGTGGCTTTCGGTGTAGCACCTGCGCTACTTGTGTATATGTGGGCGCTTAAACCATTCGGCCGCCTGGGATGGGGAGCGGCTTTCCTCTTTGTTGCCTGTGGCGCCCTGCGGCTGGCTCGTTTCAATACCCAGGCTGATGCGACTCCCAAGAAGCATTTCGTGGGACTTCCCATCCCCGGAGCCGCCTTAATGGTAGCCACAACCGTGATGTTTTTTTACCGGATGGGAGGCAGTGGTCCCACAAAGCATTTCCTGTTGTTGGCCACGACCTACGTGTTGGGTTTTCTCATGGTAAGCAACATCCCTTACAATAGCTTCAAAGAGTTTGATGGATTTCAGCGGATGCCGTTCCGGACGCTGTTCTTGATAATCCTGCTTTTGTCGGTAGTCGTCGCCCATCCTTCCATCATGCTCTTCACCCTGGGCTTTGTCTATGTGAGTTCAGGTCCCTTGGGTTCCGCTCACGGCTTACTCCAAAGCCGCAGGCAACCCGTTGAGCAACAAACGGATAGCCAGGAGACGGTAAAGAACAAAAACGGAACAGGATAGAGGCTGCCTCCCACCACTCAAGGCAAGTGACGACAGCGAACTTGAGTGTCCGAAGTCTTGTAACAGACTATTACCACTTCGTCAGTCAAGGCTTATAGAATTTACTCCATTCCCCTCCCAGGTAATTATCCAGGAAGGGGAAATTTTTCTTTACAGTACGGTTAACTGCTTGTTAGTGTCGCCAGTTACAGCTGACACCTCTGTGATTAATGGCAAATGACCAGTGACAAAGGTAGCTACCATGGGAATGACGATTACCGAGAAAATTCTTGCGGCCCACGCCGGCTTGGACAAAGTAGAACCGGGAGAACTCATTGAAGTCAGTGTTGACTTCTCCCTCGCCAACGATATTACTGCGCCCATTGCCATTGAGCGGTTCCGCCAGGCGGGTGCCGAAAAGCTTTATGACGTGTCGAGGATTGCCCTTGTCCCCGACCATTTCGTACCCAACAAGGACATTGAATCTGCCGCCCAGTGTCAGCTTTTGCGGGAGTTTGCCGTCGAGCATGAATTACCCCATTATTATGAGGTGGGTCGCATGGGCATCGAACACGCGCTCCTACCTGAACAGGGATTGGTCCTCCCCGGAGATGTGGTGGTGGGGGCCGACAGCCACACTTGTACCTACGGGGGACTCGGAGCCTTTGCCACCGGCGTTGGCAGTACGGATCTTGCTGCGGTTATGATAACGGGCCGGACCTGGTTCCGGGTGCCGGCCTCCATCAAGTTTATCTTCCAGGGGAATCTTCGTCCCTGGGTTACGGGTAAGGATCTGATTCTTTATACCATTGGCCAGATTGGCGTTGATGGTGCCCGTTATCGGGCCATGGAGTTCACCGGCCCTGTCATTGATCAACTCTCCATGGATCAACGGCTGACCATGGCCAACATGGCCATTGAAGCAGGAGCAAAAAACGGCATAATCGCACCTGACGAGTGTACCCGGACTTTTGTGGAGGAAAGGGCCCAGCGGTCCTACCAGTTTTACCAAAGCGACCCTGATGCCCAGTATGAGCAGGTCATCACTTACAATGTTAGTGAGATCGAACCACAAGTGGCCCTGCCACCTTCCCCAGCAAACAGCCAACCGGTTTCATCCTTGGATGAGATTCCCATTGATCAGGTAGTGATCGGCTCCTGTACCAATGGCCGCATTGAGGATTTGAGATTGGCTGCTCAGCTGCTGAAAAGCCGCAAGGTGGCACCCAGGGTGCGCTGCCTCATCATTCCTGCCACCCAGGCCATTTACCGACAGGCCATGGATGAAGGTCTGTTCACAATTTTCCTTGAGGCAGAGGCTGCCATAAGCACCCCAACCTGTGGTCCTTGTCTGGGTGGTTACATGGGAATTCTCGCTGCTGGGGAGCGGGCCGTGGCCACTACCAACAGGAATTTCGTGGGGCGAATGGGTCATCCGGAAAGCGAAGTCTATCTGGCCTCGCCTGCCGTGGCTGCGGCCTCGGCCGTGCTGGGCCGCATCGCCAGCCCGGAGGATTTAGATTAGGAGCCATTTTTCTCTTTTGAACTCAAGGTTAGCCCGCGTGGCACTTTGTATGTAGCGGATTTCTACTACGCACTAAGAACTAGACACTAGGCACCAAAAGAGTACCTCAGATTATTCCGTTTACTGTTTACTGCTCAGTCTACTTAGGCTACTACGTTTCAGGAGCAAAACATGAAACTTGCAGGCAAGGCGTGGAAATTTGGGGCTGATATTGACACTGATGCCATTATTCCAGCTCGCTACCTGAATACCTCAGATCCGAAGGAGCTTGCCCAGCATTGCATGGAGGACGCTGATCCCGAATTTGCTCAGAAGGTCTCGCCAGGTGATGTCATCGTCGCTGATAAAAATTTTGGTTGCGGCTCCTCTCGAGAACACGCCCCCATTGCTCTTAAAGCGGCCGGGGTAAGCTGCATAATTGCCGCAAGCTTCGCTCGTATTTTCTACCGTAACGCTTTTAATATGGGTCTGCCCATCTTGGAGTCAGAGGAGGCGGCGGCCGATGTTGTCACGGGCGAGCAGCTAGAAATAGATCTGGCAACTGGAATTATTGTCAACAAAAGCCGAAACCTTACCTACAAGGCACAGCCAGTGCCGCCCTTCATGCAAGAGTTAGTGGCCGGAGGCGGTCTGATTCCCTATGTAATGAAGAGATTGAGCGATTGAGGGATTCAGGAATTCTGACCCTTTTGAACTTTTGTAACGCTATGCGCTTTGCGCTAAGCGTTTTGCTAATCAGGTAGTGGAGGTTGTGATGGCAAAAACCTATCGAATTGGCGTGATTCCGGGCGACGGCACCGGTCCTGAGGTGGTAGCTGAAGGCCTCAAGGCCCTTGCAGCCGTTGCTGAACGTAATGGCTTCTCCTACGAATTGGTTTTCTATGACATTGGCGGAGACCGCTATCTGAAAACTGGTGAAACCCTGCCTGATTCAGTTCTCCATGAGCTGCAAACAGTGCACGCCATTTACTTGGGTGCCATCGGTCACCCTGAGGTTCAGCCCGGGATTCTGGAGCAGGGTATTTTGTTGACAATTCGGTTTGCCTTGGACCAGTATATAAATCTACGCCCGGTCGTCCTCTATCCAGGTGTCTGGACACCGCTGCGGGATAAGAATCCTGAAGACATCGATTGCGTGGTGGTTAGAGAGAATACCGAAGGTCTCTATGTTGGCAGTGGTGGTTTCTTGAGAAAGGGTACTCCGGATGAGGTTGCCATTCAGGAATCGGTGAATACGCGTAAAGGCGTGGAGCGCTGTGTCCGCTATGCTTTTGAGCTTTGCCAGCGCCAGGGACGTCAGAAGGTAACGCTTTGTGGTAAGACCAACGTACTGACGTACGCCTTCGACCTGTGGGAGCGGACCTTCCATGAAGTAGCCCAGGAATACAAGGATATCGAAACGGATTATGCCCATGTGGATGCCATTTGTATGTGGATGGTGAAAAATCCAGAATGGTTCGACGTAATTGTGACCGACAATATGTTCGGTGACATTATCACCGATCTGGGGGCAATGATTCAGGGTGGTATGGGCATAGCAGCCGGGGGCAACATAAACCCACACGGTGTGTCCATGTTCGAGCCCATTGGAGGTTCTGCCCCTAAATACACCGGGAAGAGTATAATCAATCCTCTGGCAGCCGTTGCTGCCTTGGCCATGCTCCTGGATAATCTGGGCGAAGAAGATGCTAGTCAGCAGGTGGAAGACGCTATCAAGCGCGTAGTAAAAGATGACTTGAAAAGCATGGACGCCGGTCGTATGGGTTATACTACCCAGGAGGTTGGTGATTTGGTGGCTAGATATATATCTGAAAGTTAACTCGTTTCCATACATAAATACCATATTCCCCTCCCCCTCGATGGGGGAGGGTTAGGGTGGGGGTGAAAAAAATGATCTATTTTCAGTTAGTTACCATGTCCCCCTCCCCTTCATCCCCTCCCGCCAGGGGAGGGGAAAGAATTTTATGGATGGATATTAACTAGCTCAAGTTTCACTCGACGAGAGGTTTGGGCAATGAAAAGCGAATATCATGTAGCGGTAGCCGGCGCCACGGGCGCGGTGGGTAATGAGATGCTCCGGATTCTTGAGGAGCAGGAGTTCCCGGTAGCTTCCCTCAAGCTGCTGGCCTCTTCCCGCTCTGCGGGAAAGACTCTGGATTTTCGGGGTGAAAGCCTGCACGTTGAAGAGCTCCGCGACGATTCTTTCGAGGGAGTAGATATCGCCCTGTTCTCGGCAGGTGCTGCGGCTAGCCGGCAGTTCGCACCGGCAGCGGCCGAGTCTGGCTGTGTGGTAATCGACAATTCCAGTGGTTGGCGGATGGATCCGGAGGTGCCGTTGGTGGTACCTGAGGTCAACCCTCACGCTGTCGCCGACTATCGCAACAAAGGCATCATCGCCAACCCAAACTGTTCTACTATTCAGATGGTGGTAGTGCTCAAGCCCATCTATGACGCCGCGGGAATTGAGCGAGTGGTGGTGTCAACCTACCAGGCGGTCTCGGGTACCGGAAAGAACGCCATGGAGGAATTGACGGAACAGACAAGAAACCTCTTGACCTTCCAGGAAGTTACAGCCGAGGTCTATCCTCACCGGATTGCCTTTAACTGCTTTCCCCATATCGGCAGCTTTCTGGAAAATGGCTATACTGAAGAAGAGATGAAAATGGTCCATGAGACCCATAAAATTATGGAGGATCCCAACATTAGGGTAAGCGCTACCACCGTGCGCATTCCGGTCTTCTATGGCCACTCGGAAGCGGTAAATATTCAGACCAAACGCAAGCTATCTGCTAAAGAGGCACGGGTTCTGCTTTTTCAGGCTCCCGGGGTGAGGGTGATGGACAATCCGGATGAACGAATCTATCCAATGCCATCGGAAGCAGCCGGCATCAACGACACCCTGGTGGGAAGGATTCGAGAAGACATCTCTATCGAAAATGGGCTCGACCTTTGGATCGTAGCCGATAATATCCGCAAGGGTGCCGCCCTCAACACAGTGCAGATCGCAGAACTTCTGATCAAGGAACATCTGTAGCCCTAACCTACCACATTGGAGGCTACTCTATCTAACAAACACTATAATGTAGGGGCGGGGTTTATCCCCGCCCATATTTTCTGTGTTTAGAAGATTATTCATCTCCCACTGCAGCTAAGTCGCTTGGTAAACTCTTTTATAAGTTTAAACATTTTAGGCACTTTAGCTCACTTTAGACATTTTTGTTCATTTTAGGCATTTCCTTCCATGAAATTTCTTCGAGACCTTACACTGGGCCATTATTACCCCACGAGCTCTCCCATCCACACACTTGATCCCCGGATTAAGCTCATAGGCTTGTGCTTCGCTGGTATTACGCTTTTTGCCCTCGATAAACTGTTGGTTTTAGCCCTTTTTTTTCTCGGCTCTCTTTGGCTGATCCACCTGGCCCACCTGCCTCTGGCCACCGTCCTTAGAGGGTTGCGACCGTTCGCCTGGCTTTTGGTGTTGACTGCCTGCTTGCAACTTTTTTTTACCTCAGGCCGACCGCTTTTCCCTTTTGACGTGGGGCCCCTGAATATTACCTGGGAAGGGCTCCATCAAGCAGTCCGCATTGGCGGTCAACTTTCTCTGTTCATCCTGTTCTCCTCTATCCTAACCCTGACCACCTCACCTCTGGAACTGCTTCGGGCTCTGGAGAAGTTTGGCAGTCCTCTTGCCCGAGTCCGCATTCCAGTTGCAGAATTATGCCTGGCAATGCTCCTCTGCATCCGCTTTCTCCCTATTCTGGGCCAGGAGGCAGAAAGGATTGTTGAATCCCAGATGGCACGCGGCATCGATCTTAGCTCTGGAACCTGGCGTAACCGTTTAGAAAAATTTCATAGTATTTTTTTTCCTCTTCTCTATAATGTCCTGTGGCGCGCTGATGAGCTGGCCACTGCCATGGCCGTCCGTGGCTATGGGCAGATTACTGAAAAACAAACTTTGAAGCATATGCGTTTATCCAGGTTAGACTGTTTGAGTCTGGCAGTAATTGTGACCTGGTGTATCGTGCTCTTTTGGCTCTTCCGTGGTTGAGGTCTAAATTGCGAATTATCGCCGGTGAGCATCGAGGCCTGCGGCTGACGACCCCAAAGGGTAAAAGCATGCGACCTACAGCCGAGCGAGTTCGGGAGGCCATCTTTAATATTATCGCTCTTGATTTGACTGGGCTCTGGGTTCTGGATCTTTTTGCTGGCACAGGGGCCATGGGTCTCGAGGCACTCAGTCGCGGTGCCGGTTATGTGGTCATGGTGGATCAACACCCCGGAGCCGTAAAGTTGATTAACCGCAACTTGGCCGCTTGCGGAAATCCCCAGCACGCCAAACTTTTCAGACTGGACCTGCGCCGTGGCCTCAAGGGACTCATACGACGTGGCTACCGCTTCGATTTGGTGTTCCTGGATCCACCTTACGGGCGGGGATTGAGCCAGCGCTGCCTGGAGCAACTCGGCAAAGGCACGCTCCTTAATGCCACTGCTACCGTGGTTAGCGAGCATGCCACTGAGGATAATCTCACTTCAACGTATGGCTGTCTCCAGCGCCAGAGCATGCGGAGCTATGGGAGTACGGCAGTTAGTTTTTACCTAAGGGGAGAATAGAAAACAATGAACGACAAAAGAATCACTGTCTATGCCGGATCTTTTGACCCTATCACCAACGGACACCTGGATTTGCTGGACCGAGCCCTAAAAATCTTCGACAACATAATCATTGCGGTTG
>Ga0209920_1000104_pt1 | contig 9496 bp, 10 predicted proteins | sample SalPonF2_C_D1_MG_FD_185729 | JGI IMG/M metagenome (GOLD analysis project Ga0209920, IMG submission 185729) | Salt pond soil microbial communities from South San Francisco under conditions of wetland restoration - Salt Pond MetaG SF2_C_D1_MG... ... | reverse complement strand
AATCTCCGTTTTGGTCTTCCCTCTGATTTGAAGAGCATCAAACCCGGAAAATTTAAGATAAGGACCAAAATATCCACCAACATTGGAATCAATAACGGTTCCTGTTAATGGTGAAATCGTGGTTACTATACTTTTGCCCGAGCCCGGATAAACGGGAGTTCCACCCATGGGGCCCGAAGCAATACATATTGCATTTTCAGGATCATACCATTTCGTTGTCCCCTTGACAGCATTCCATAGCAGCCAAAGATCAAATCCCTTGCCGCCAATAAATACTTCCTTCATTTTTTCGGTCACCGGATGAATGGAAATATCCGAATTTGAAATATCGACCGAAAGGGTTTGATTGGCATAACCTTTATCAATAACTGGTTTTTTATAATCAAATGTCTTTATCGCTTCAATTTTATATTCCATCATCATATCAGCCCTTATTCTTTTTTTGAGAGTTCCAAATCGCCAAAACGCATTGAGAAGCCGTTTTCTAACAACCGTTATTGGTAAAATTTCGTGTGACAATTTCCCCCAGTTCTTTGGATCGCTGGGTAGCAATTTCTACAGCGTTGATGAGGGTGGTTCGAAGCCCCCCTTTTTCAAGCGCATGAATTCCGGCAATTGCCGTTCCACCCGGAGATGTAACCATATCCTTTAGCCTGCCCGGATGTTCTTTGGTCTCCATCAACAATTTTGCAGCCCCAAAAATCGTTTGGGTTGAAAGAAAAAGCGCATCTTCCCTTGACAGCCCGACCTTAACACCGGCATCCGCCAAGGCATCGACAATTAAAAAGATATATGCAGGTCCGCTACCGCTCAGGCCCGTGATGGCATCCATAAGGATATTTTCCTTTAGAAAAATACTTTTACCCATGGAGTCGAAGATCGCCATAGAAAGATCAATGTCTTCCTTGGTGGCATTTGCTCCGGCCGCAATCACCGATGCACTTTCTTTTACAAATGCGGCAATGTTGGGCATAACGCGAATAAGACGCAATTCCTTTTTAAGACACGATTCGATTGCCGCCAGAGGCACACCCGCGGCAATGGAAATGATAAGCTTGGACATGTCCAGACAAGATGCTGTTTCTTTTAATACAGATGCGATGATTTGGGGCTTAACTGCATATATAATAATATCAGAAAATTCTACAGCTTTAATGTTTTCGGTAAGTGTAACCACACCATATTTTTTTGCAACGGATTCTAGCTTGTTCATCCGAACATCCGTGCAAATGATGTTCTCTGGATTGGATGATCCCGAAGTAATGAGTCCGCTGACAAGGGCTTCTCCCATATTTCCGGATCCGATGATACTGATTTTTTTATCTTTTAACATGAATTTTATTCCCCCCCTTAATTTGTTAGTTCCTTAGAAAAAAAATGGAGTTTGTGGCATAATAATTGCTTTCTTCTAAAAAATGAGTTTGTTTGAAATAGATAAGGATTCCAAACAAGCGAATTCGTATTGTGCCAACTGTGGCAGAATTGCCCAAATCTGACAAAACTAAAAAAAACACAATATACTTTTATCGTTAGATTATTTGGCGTGTCAACGATTTTGCCTGAAATAACTTGACTTATTGTTAATATATAATTAATTTTTAAAGAAATATCGGATTTTTAAGAAACTAAAACTTATAGTTTCTTAAAGCGTCAAAAAAATGACTGGATAAAAAACCTTCGTGGTTCTTTATCCCATGAATCAAAAAAACGAAAGCACATTGTTGATATGTTTATCCTTGGAAATTTCATAAAGGCTGTTGCAATAATTCTTCATTATGTTCTTACGTTTTACATGTGGATCGTGATCGCTCGGGCGATACTTTCCTGGGTAAATCCGGACCCTTATAATCCAATCGTTCGCTTTATCCATAATGTCACCGAACCGGTGCTGTATCGAATCCGCGCAAAAATTCCCATCAACTTTGGCGGTATCGATTTTTCACCGATCATCGTAATTTTAGGTGTGATATTTTTACAAAATTTTGTCGTCAACAGTCTGTTGAGACTGGCCACAACTTTTATGTAACAAAATAAGGAGGGTGATCTCTGATGAAAATGACGCCCCTTGATATTCAGCAACAGCAGTTTAAAATGAAGTTCCGAGGATTTGATGTACGGGAAGTCGATACATTTCTTGAACAGATGGCGGATGCCTTCGAATCACTGAAAAGTGAAAATAACCACTTGCATCAGGAAATTAAACGGCTTCAGCTTGAGGCTCAGAGATATAGAGAGCGCGAAGAAAGCTTTAAAAGAGCCATGCTGAATTCTCAGAAAGTTTTGGAACAGATGAAGCAAAATGCCAGAAAATCAGCGGAATTGGTTGTTGCTGAAGCAGAGGTTAAGGCAGAAAAAATTCTCAGTAGAGCACAAAACAGACTTTCACAACTTCATGAAGATATAATAGAGTTGAAGCGACAACGATCGCAGATCGAGGTTCAAATCCGCTCCGTTATCGAGGGCCATGCCAAACTCCTTGAAATTGGAAAAGAGGAATCTATCATCAGGGAAGAAGAAGATAACAAGCTAAAACTTTTTAAACAATCTGAATAAACAGGCAGATTAATATGGCAAAAATTGATGCGTTTTTCAAATTGATGCACGAACAGGGAGCCTCTGATCTCCATCTTGTGTCCGGACAACCGCCCGCACTTCGTATCAGGGGTGACATGGAAAGGATCAAATATAAAGTCCTTGAAAATGACGAACTCAAAGCAATGCTCTATGAAATTGCACCCGAGGCTAAAATCAAGCATTTTGAAGAAACCGGTGATATCGATTTTGGCTATGAAATACCAGGAGTTGCCAGGTACCGGTCCAATTTTTTTATGCAGAAAAATGGTTGTGGCGCCGTTTTCAGGCAAATCCCTGAAGAAATCATGACCGCCGATCAGCTGGGCCTTCCGAATGTAATATCCAAACTGGCTTCACTTCCCAGGGGGCTGGTTCTAGTCACCGGGCCCACAGGAAGCGGCAAGTCGACGACGTTAGCCGCCATCGTCGATGTTGCCAACCGCACCCGAAAAGACCACATCATCACCGTCGAAGATCCCATCGAATTTGTCCACCAAAGTCAAGGGTGTATCATAAACCATCGTGAAGTGGGAGTCCATACCAAGTCATTTAGTGCAGCATTAAGGGGTGCTTTAAGAGAAGACCCGGATATCATTCTAGTGGGGGAAATGCGGGACCTTGAAACCATATCGCTCGCCATAGAAGCCGCATCTACCGGACACCTTGTTTTTGGTACCTTGCATACCATGAGTGCACCGAAAACCATTGATCGTATCATCGAAGTTTTTCCTGCAACCGAACAGGCACAGATCCGTTCAACCCTATCTGATGGAATTCGGGCGGTTGTCTCACAGGTCTTGTTTAAAAGAATTGATAAAAAAGCCCTTTGTGTTGCCTTGGAAATATTGATTGCAACACCGGCAGCCCGAAATCTTATCCGTGAAGGAAAAACACATCAAATTCCTTCAGTCATTCAAACAGGGAAAAAATACGGCATGGTGCTTTTGGATGATGCCATTATGGAATTGTATGAAAAAGGGTGGATTAGTGCCGATGATGCCTACCTCAAAGCCAATGACAAAGGTAAATTCAGAAATTTTATAAAAAATCCGCCATCCGACTTTACCGAGGCCTAACACATCGTGAGGTTATATTTTGAAAAAACAGGAGATTGATCATCTACTTGCGAGAATGCTGGATTCCCATGACAATGTTTCCGATCTGAATATTACCGTGGGAAAATCATTTCAGGTCGAGACTTCGGGCGTTCTCGCTGCTGTGGATCTCGAGCCTAAGTTTGATGAAATCACCCCTTTTCAATCTGAAATTTTCGCTCTCAACCTGATTAACCAGAGCCAGAGGCTCACCGAAACGCTTTTACTTGAGGGATCGTGTGATTCATCCTATGAACTTCCCGGAAAGGCACGCTTTAGAGTCAATATTTTTTCCCAGCGGGGGAATTATTCTGTTGTGTTGCGAAAACTTTCCCCCAAAATTCCAACCTGCCAGGAATTGGGTCTTCCTGATGCCTTTTTGGAAATGGCTAAAGAACACAACGGCTTTATCTTGGTTACAGGTGCCACGGGCAGCGGAAAATCGACTTCGCTGGCTGCCATCCTCAATGATATCAATGATTTTAGATCGGTTCATATCGTCACCCTTGAAGACCCGGTGGAATACGATCATCCACATAAAAAAGCCACATTTAACCAACGGGAGATGGGAGAGGATTTCAACTCTTTTTCCATTGGCTTAAGAGCAGCCCTTCGACAGGCGCCCAAAGTGATATTGGTGGGTGAGATGCGCGACAGGGAATCACTGGAGATCGGTATGAGTGCGGCTGAGACCGGCCATCTGGTTTTAAGTACGTTACATACCCTGGATGCCGGACAGACAATCAACAGAATCCTTGGTATGTTTCCCACAGAAGAAGAAAATCAGATACGCACTCGAATCGCCGATTCAATCCGATGGATCGTGTGCCAGAGGCTTCTTCCCAAAGTGGGTGGCGGACGGGTTGCCGCCTTCGAAATTTTGCGTACCAATCTTCGTGTTAAAGATTCAATTTTGCATGGAGAATCAGAAGGTAAAACATTTTATGATATTATCCAGGCTGGAAAAGCGTTCGGCATGGTAACCTTTGACGATTATATCTTGGGGCTGTATGAAAAAGGCATCATTACCCAGGAAACCGCGATGGCTTATGCATCTCGAAAGGACGTGCTGGGCCGAGGAATTGACACCATCAAAACTGTCCGAGGAGAAGCCACAACAGACATCGAGGATTTGAAGGTTGATCATGAATATGGCAAGACTTCGCGTTAATCGAGTCCTGCCGGTTTTTTACCCGTAACGTCCTGATAAAGGCAAAAAAATAATGAACATTACATGCGAAAACTGTCGGAGCAAGTTTAAAATTCCGGACGAAAAGGTTCCTAAAGGACAAAAGTTTTCATTGACCTGCCCGCAGTGTAACACCAAGGTCGTGGTCGATGCACGCTCCGACACACCCTCTTCATCAGATAACAAATTGGAATCATCAGATAAATCTAAGCCAGAAAAGGACAAAACGATTATTGATGAGGTTGACGCCGATATCTACGATGCTTCGGATAAACCTTTTGACTTCGTGGAAGAGGGTGTGAAAACAGCCCTTTTGTGTGAGCCCGATGCTGCCTTACAAACGAAGATCAAAACGGGCTTGCACAATATGGACTATCATATTACCACCCCCCAGTTGCCCAAAGATGCTCTCAAGCAAATGCGATTTCATGTTTTTGACATGGTGGTGTTAAACGAGAGGTTCGGCACCCAAAATCCGGATATGAATCCTGTCCACAAATATCTGGACCGTCTCAACATGTCCATCCGGCGAAACATTTTTGTGACTCTCATTACTGACCGTTACCGTACCATGGACAATATGGCGGCTTTTAACAAAAGCGTTAATCTGATTGTCAATCTGAAAAACATCGATGAAATAGAAAAAATCCTTAGACGCGGAATCGCCGATTATGAGGCCTTTTATCGTGTTTATAAGCGGGCTCTTATTAAAACCGGTAGGGTCTAACCTGAATTTCTCATGAGAAGCATCAGGCAGAAGGAAAAATAATCGGTTAGAGATTCTAACCCATATAGTTGTTTCGCATGACCAGTGAATCCTAAAGTAAAGCCAAAGACCGATGAAATATACGTGCGCAGACTATCGGATTGAAATGATTCTTGTGAGCCTCAGACAACGTCTTAAACAGGAAGACCTGAATGAAGCAGAAAAGCAGGATATCATTTTACAGATTGAAAAGATAGAAGCGGCGATGGAACTCGATTAATATTCGATCGGCATCAGTTTGTCTATAACCTATCTAAAAACAAGATAGCGTTCAAAAGCAAGTTGAGCTTTGCGAAATCCCGATATTCGGGGGTGTTAAATGGTTAAAAACGGCGCATAAAATGTCGTATGTGAGCATTTTTAATCGGTTAACAACACAGCCAGGGGCACTTAGATTGTTTTTGAAATAGGTTCTACATACTATTGCTGATAATCCGCAACCCTTCCAGCGTTAAGTTCGGCTCAACAACCTCTATGGTTTCAGATACCTGACACATTAGATCTGCCAGGCCACCAGTAGCGATGATACGGGGGTTCGAACCCATTTCATCCTTCATACGCTTGACCATTCCATCGACAAGACCTGCATATCCGTAAATAATTCCGGCCTTAATACTACTTGAGGTATCTTTTCCGATCACGCTTTCGGGGGGAATAAAGATTTCGACTCTAGGAAGTTTTGATGCTTTTATAAAAAGTGCTTCAGCAGAAATCATGATGCCGGGACTGATTGCGCCACCTAAGTATTCCCCTTTTTCAGAAATAGAATCAAAGGTTGTTGCCGTTCCAAAGTCTATCACAATTAAGCTCGTTTGGTATTTGTGGAATGCTGCAACCGCATTGACGATCCTGTCTGCTCCGACTTCTGATGGGTTTTTGTATCGTATCGGCAGTTTTGGAGCGGATCTGGCATCGACCCAATGGGGTGGATGTCCAAGATATTTGCGACAGAAAGAATCTAGAATGGTAACCATGGGTGGAACGACACAGGAAATAATGGTTTTGTGGATATTTCCGGAATTGATATTGCCTTCGGAAAAAAGATTGCGGGCAAGAATGTTAAACTCATCTTCGGTCGTACGCCGTTCAGTTCGTAGTCGCCAATTTTGAACGAGATGTTTGTCGTCGTAAACGCCGATGACCATATTTGTATTGCCAACATCAATAACAAGAAGCATATGACAAAATCCTTTTTTTAACGAATTCTTTTTTGGTCAATAATTTTTACTTTGAAAATTTCAGGTTTTGCATCAATAAGTGTGGTTTTAACCGGCAATGTTATTGTCGCACGCTTATTATAAACCCCTGGTTTCAATCCTTTAAGGTCAACATATACCTGAACCCCGCTACTCCCGTAAAGCTTTTCGATCATATTAACAGGTCCCTTAACTTTTATCGTTATTACCGGCGGCGTAATGCGGTATACATACAGACTCCCATCTCCCTGAACAGGAATATTAGCAAATGTTTTGGTTATCAGCTTTTCCTTTATAAACACGTTTGCAAGAATAATTTTTGAAGAATCAACGAGCTTAAGATTTTCCAAAAGATCCAGGGCCACCTCTTTTTTAAAAGAGCCGGATAATCCTTTTATATTGATGGGTTTTGTTGAAACCTTATCCATCTGACCCAGCGTATCTTCAGATCCTCGCAGAATCACCGACATGGGTTCGGCTTTTGCACCAGCAACCATAAACCCTTTGGCTGGCTTTCCGGTTAGAGAAATATTGACAGGAAGCTTTTTTTTAATTTCCTTTTCCACTTTAGCGGTTATCGAGTCGGGATTTATTTTTAAAATTGAAATCCCTTTGGGGAGTGGAATCTGATCCTGACGTATTGGTATAACATTAGCCCCGATATTTATCCCGGACAGGTCAATCGTATATTGTATCTTCAGATCAGAAAGGGTTCGTACGATTGACTTCGGACCGCGGACATGCACTTCTATACCTGTGAAGGGGCCGTTTGTTATGATCAATCCTTCAGGAATATTTTTAGAGTCTACCGGGATAAATATATCGGCTTCCTGGATGGATGCATAGGGCCATAATAAAAATATGCCAATCCCAACAAATAAAAACAGAAATAAACCTGTCAGATTTCGGTAACTTAAAATAGAGAAGATGCTAGGGTTGGTCATCGCAAGTTTTTAAATAAGATCATCAATTTCAATTTCGATAAAATAATCAATAGGATATGTCCTAAAGAAAATTTTGTGCGTTTTTTATGGCATCTATTATTTTTACGGTTACACGAGTATTGGCAACATTGTGGACCCGAACGATATCGGCACCATTCAAAATAGCGGCAGCAACTGAAGCCTGAGTTCCGCTCTCTACCATCGCCGAATCGGCATTGATCTCTTCAACCGTATTATCCTTAAGAAGATTTCGAATAAACGCCTTTCTTGAAGTCCCGATCATGATAGGAACTTTCAACGTTTTAAATTCATTTAAGCGCTGAATTAATAAAAGATTATGCCCGACGGTTTTCCCAAAACCAATCCCAGGATCAATGATGATTTTCAATCTTGAAATCCCTTTATTTTCAGCCTGATCTATTGCATTTTCAAAAAATGTTTTGATTTCACCGATGAGGTCATCATAAAAGGGTTCCATCTGCATGGTTTTTGGGTTTCCAAGCATATGCATCAAAATTACCGGAACCCCGTAATCTACCGCAACATTTGCCATTTTCGGATCGAAATTTAGGGACGATACGTCATTTATCATTGAAGCACCGGCTTTTATGGCCTGTTCGGCCACACCGGCTTTGGTTGTATCAATGGAAATGGGAATCGGTATGCGTTTTGAAAGCTTTTCAATCACAGGGACAACTCGCAGAATTTCTTCCTCTTCAGATACCGGATTTGAAAATGGTCGTGTAGATTCCCCGCCCACATCAAGGATGTCCGCACCCGCTTCAAATAATCTATAACCTTGAGCGACTGCATCATCGAATGTAAAAAACTTTCCACCGTCCGAGAATGAATCCGGGGTCACGTTCAATACACCCATAATGCAGGTGCGTTTACCAAAATCCAGACGGCGTTTGCCCCATGCAAGGCTGTATGCTTTCATTTGAGATAGATTCTTAGAATTTATTGAAAAGTAGCTGAACAAATAGGTGGTTAACTTGGGTTAAGATTCCTCTTGCTCTCCTTCAGAATCTGCTTCGGTTTCTATTTTTTCCGCGTCAACTTCTGCTTGGCTCTCTTTTACCGTTTCTTCGCTTGTTGGCTTATTTGATGGAAACTCAAATCCGGGTCTCATGGAAAGTATGAGTTCATCAAGCTCTTTCCCCATAACGGTTTCTTTTTCAAGCAAACGATCCGATAAAGCATGAAGAATATCTAAATTTTCTTTTAAATTTTTCTCAGCGCGCTTATAAGCATTTTCAATCAGCTTATCGACTTCAGCATCAATTTTTCTTGCGGTTTCTTCAGAATAATCCCTGTGCTGAGCGATTTCTCGCCCAAGGAAGATGTGGTCTTCTTCTTTGGCATACGACATCGGACCGAGTTCATCACTCATACCCCAATTACGTATCATTTTTTGAGCAATATCGGTTGCCCGTTTAATATCGTTAGAAGCACCGGTACTGATACGGTTAAAAACGATTTCTTCTGCAACCCGTCCGCCAAAAGCAACGGATAATTCACTTTCAAGCTGATCCTTATATTTAAAATCGCTCTCTTCAGGCAAAAACCACGTAATACCTGCAGCACGTCCTCTTGGAATAATGGTGATCTTATTCACCGCATCGGTTCCCGGCAAAAAGCGGGCCACAAGAGCGTGTCCTGCTTCATGATATGCCGTTGTTTTTCGGTCTTCTTCCCTGATAACTTTTGACTTTCTTTCCAATCCCATGTAA
>Ga0209920_1000097_pt1 | contig 10118 bp, 9 predicted proteins | sample SalPonF2_C_D1_MG_FD_185729 | JGI IMG/M metagenome (GOLD analysis project Ga0209920, IMG submission 185729) | Salt pond soil microbial communities from South San Francisco under conditions of wetland restoration - Salt Pond MetaG SF2_C_D1_MG... ... | reverse complement strand
CACGAAACCGTATATCCCCAAAGTCCATGAAATTGTGATTTTGAACAAGAAGGTCAAAGATGTGCAGTCTGTTGAGGATTTGTCCAATAAATTGGTTTATGTCCGTCAAGGAAGCTCTTATCTGACCCACCTTAAGGCTTATAACAACACATTGAAAACGCTGAAAAGACCGCCGGTCATCATCAAAGAATCACAGGAGTACATTGTAACCGAAGACATTCTGGAACTGGTCAATGCAGGGGTTTTAGATATCACGGTGGCCGATCATCACGAAGCCGAAGCATGGTCTCAAGTGTTGCCGGATATTGTGATTCGAAAAGACCTCAAGATAAACTCCGATGGTAATATTGCGTGGGCGGTACGCAAAGAAAATCAAGCGCTCCTGTCAAACTTAAATGACTTTATCCAAAAGAATAAAAAAGGGACCCTTTTGGGTAACATTCTCTTCAAAAGATATTATAAAGATTCAAAATGGATTAAAAATCCGGTGACCGAAACAGAACGTAAAAAGTTAAATCATTTGACCGACCTTTTTAAAAAATACGGCGACCATTATGATTTTAACTTTTTGAAGCTTTCCGCCCAGGCTTACCAGGAATCGGGCCTCGACAATTCAAAACGAAGCCCTTCGGGCGCCATCGGCATCATGCAGGTACTGCCCCGAACAGCTTCGGACAAGCACGTAAATATAAAGAATATTCATCTTCTCGACAACAACATTCATGCAGGGACAAAGTATTTGAATTTTTTGCGCACAAGATATTTCAACACTCCTGAAATTAAACCGGCGGATCGTGTTTTTTTCTCCTGGGCTGCCTACAATGCCGGTCCTGCCAGAATTTATCAGCTTCGCAAAGAGGCGGTTAAGCGAGGCTTCAACCCGGACAAATGGTTTTTTAATGTAGAAAAAATTGCAAGTGAGATCATCGGAAGGGAAACGGTGGATTACGTCGCCAACATTAACAAATACTTCGTAGCATATCAGCTGTATTTTGATGTATATCATCAAAGAAATAAGATGAAAAAATCACTTCACAACAATTAGTGTAGAGAAAGGGTTCGAGGATTCAAGTGGTCGGGTGTTTGTTTTCCAAAGAGTTTATCAAGGTCTTCAGCATCCTCTCTACCTCTCTTATCCTTTCATTAACCATCTCAAATTCTTTAGTATTTCACTTGAACCCTTGACCCCTTGAATCCTCGAATCCTCATTGTTCAATTTTTGCGGCATTCGGTCGGTTCACCAGATAAATGCCGGAACCCACCAGAACCAGGGCCATCAACAAACCACCTGTAATGGGCTCGCCGAGCAGCAGCCCCCCTGCAAGGACGCCGAACAGCGGCGTGAGAAAGGTAAACGATGCAAGGCGTGAAGGGGGATAGTGGCGGATGAGCCAAAACCAGGTCAGGTAGGTGGCAAACGCCACCCAAACCGTCTGGTAGACCAGGCTGCCGGCAATCAGGGGGGTCATGAGGACAATACCGGGTTCACCCTTTATCAGGGACCCTATGGGCAAAACCACCGCAGAAACGGCAAGCTGGTACAGCAGGGTTTTGCTCGGCTTGATCCTCGATAGAGGACAAGCCTTGATCATTACCGTGGTTGCCCCCCATAATATCGCCGCTCCTGCCAGCATGCAGTCCCCGGTTAGCATTCGGCGGGTGGGAAAATTCAGCGACTCTTCAAACGCAACCACGATACCCGCAAAGGCACAGCACAAACCAAGGACTTGAATCATCCGGAGGTGTTCGCCGGGAATAAAGAGCTGGGCCCCCAGGGCCACCACAAACGGCGACATATAGAGGAAGATGACCGCACGGGACGCATTGGTATATTCCAAACCCCAGTAGATCAGAATGAACTCCGCGGCAAAGAGAAGACCTGCCGCGATTCCCCACCACAAGGTGCCGTCCTTCTCCAGCAAAGGCTCCCGGCGCAGTGTCATCCAGATCCAGATGAAGATCGTGGCGCCCACCGACCGGATACCCGATTGCAGCAGCGGCGGAACACCGCTGATGGCCACCTTGATGGCCACCTGCTGCAACCCCCAACTGACACACAATACCACCAACATCGCCATGGCCGTAAAGTCTAACATCTGATTTTCTCTTGTCACGTCATTCGCCATATGAGTTATAGGTTCAGCGTTCTGGGTTCTGGGTTCAAAGGTTCAGCGTTCTGGGCTTGTCCACCTCGGGCGGATTCAGGGTTCAGCGTTCAGCGTTCAAAGGCTTGCCCGCCTATGCAGTGTGGCGGGTTCAGGGGTTCAGGGTTCAGTACCAAGCAATAAGCAAACAGTAAAAAGTTCTGATTCCTTAATTCCCCAATCGACTAATTAGCTTGCCCTGTGAAATTCTGCTACGCAGACCCCGAAGGGGATTTCACCGGGGCGATTCGACGATTTGACCAACAATTAACCTTCTGCTTTTCCGTCTCTTCCCTTGTCTCTCTTTCAAGCGAAGCGGTCGTTCATGCTCTCTGTTGCTTAAGGCTTTTTAAACTTTAGGCACTTTAGCTCATTTTAGTCACTTTAGCTCACTTATTATCATGCCCTCTTTTCTCTTTCCTCTTTATCCTTTCCCCTTTTCTTCTGTTTCTGACCCCTGACCTCTTACCCCCGCCCTTTACTCTTTCCTCTCTTCTGATTCCTATTTCCTAATTTCTGCTTTCTTACCTTCTGACTCAGGGGTCAGGTGTTTTTCCGACGGCTGCGTCCACAAGCACGTGTGCTTCGGTTCGTCGGGTGGTGATAATGCCGGCCATGCAGACCAAAAAAGCCCCGGCCCATGTCAAAAGATCCATTGTTTCTCCCCAGCATATCCATCCAATGATGGTCGCGAATACGACATTTCCATAGCTTAACGGGCCCACCTGGGCCGCCGGGGCCATGCTGTATCCCTTGGTCAGGAAAAATTGTCCCACAGCGGCCAGCAATCCGATGAGAATGAGCAACCACCATATCTCGGGCTTGGGCGACTGCCACGACCAGAACAAAGGACCCGCCGAAATCACTGTTGAAAAAATCGTGAAATAAAATACGATCCGCATCGCCGGTTCCGAAAAAGACATACGGCGAATGGTTACCATTGCCAGAGCAACCAGAACACCCGTCGCCAAAGCCACGAGCATCGCCGGTCGAAATATTCCAAACCCGGGCTTTAGAATCAGAACAATACCGATAAATCCTGCAATGATGGCCCCCTTGGCGCTGTATGTTACCTCTTCGCGCATCCACACATATGCAATCAGTGGAATAAAAAGCGGAGATGTGGAAGCAAGCAAGAAGGCTTCGGAGAGTCGCAGATGAGCGATGGCATAGAAAAAACAATACATCGCTCCCAAACCTGCCACGCTTCGCAGCAAATGGAGTCGAAGACAGGTTGTCTTGATGCCGCCGGACGGTCGGCTGTGAGCCAGCCATGGCAGGATAAATATTAGGGCGCAGACGTTTCGAAAAAAAACGACCATTTCGTTGTTAAGCGACGTAGAAACCACTTTCACCAGTGTCCCCAACATGGCGAACATAAACGAAGCGCCCAGTATGAATAGCGCGCCGGCGATGGGTTGATTGCGGTAGGCTTCATCTGGAATAACTGAATTGCTCTGATGTTTATGCAAGATTTTTAAACATTTTTTGGTTTTTTTATCAAAAAATCCACAAGTCCTAAAACAGCATCTTCAATATCGAGATAACAAAAGCGGTATGTGTCATATTGGAGCCCGTATGGATCGGCAACACCCCTGCTTCGTGAGCCCAAGCGGGCAAAGCGACGTATTAAAAACGTCTTGTCTGTCGCTTCGGAAAAGTCAGCGAGAAGTTCATCCTTGTGGGATTTTTCCATTACCAAAATCAGCTCGGACCGGTCCACCAGTTCTTGAGATAAACGTTTTGCCTTATGTCCGGCCAGGTCGACACCGTGCTCGGCAGCAACTTTTTGTGCAAGGAAAGTGGCTGAATTTCCCGGAAGAGCAAGCAGTCCCGCAGATTCTGCATGAAAGCCTATATGCCCTTCTTGACGCACCAGCTTTGTAAAAAGCCCCTGGGCAAAAGGACTACGGCAAATATTGCCAATGCACACAAATAAAATGTTGGATATCTGTTTGTTCATGTTCATGATCGGAGAGCATTTCGATTGGGCAAAAGCCTGTTAAAGGGTGAATAGGTTGGTTCGGGGTTACCCGTCAAACTGTCCGCCGGGACAGGCAGGGTTCGGGGTTCAGGTGCCAAGGTTAAATCTTTTGTTCTTTACTCAGGTTCCACATCCTTTATTCTCAGCAACGCCAATACAGTGTAGCAGGCTGAAATAACACCGGTAAAACGCTGAAACCGCAACAAATAGAAAGATGCAAAAGGGATTTTACTCTTTTAAATACCCATAGATTTGAGCACCTCATCAATCTGTTCGGTTTTTATATAGCCTTCTTCCCATAAAATTTGGCCGATGAGACGGTGGTCGATACCTTGTAAATTTTCGAGGATCTGAATCTTCATTGCCTCAATAAGATTTTCGAGAGTAATGAACCCCTTGTCTATGGCCACAGCGCCAAATCGTTTGTCAAGCTTACCTTCAGACATTTCCTGCCTCCTTTGTTCAGGGCAGCTTACGCTGCAGATGCAGCAATGTAAGATCAGCGGAATTGAAAGTTCTGCCCTTTTGAAAACGAGAATCCTCACCAATCTGAACTATCCGGTTTAATTAAATAAATTGAATACACAATTGGCCCGGAACGGTCAAGAGAAAATTGTTGACCCGGTTTACCCTAATGTTGCAAAAGTCGAAGGTGAAGCTGTCGTCGTCTACCGCAACCCCTTGACAACGCAGATCGAAGATCCCGTGAATAGCGGAGAGATGCAGTATCATGCCGCCGATGCGGGAAGAGTAAACAACAAATTGATTTTTCGATAATTTTTAGATTCAACTTGCTGTGCTCTTAAGTAACACCAGCCTTGTTTTTTATGCAACGTTAAGGTTTAATGACCCTATTTTTCTGGTTCGGATGGATCTTTGTCGCTGTCTTGGTCCATTTCCATGGCGGTTTTGATTTTCTCGGCGGCCGCCTTCTCTTGTCCCAAGGCCTTTAGTGCAATGCCCCAGCCGTACCAGGCTGATGGATGCTGAGGACGGAGTTCCGCGGCTTTTTCAAATTTTTCTGCAGCTTCATCGTACTTTTTTAGCTCGATCAGGGCCACCCCCAGGCTGCACCACATGTCGGCGTTTTCAGGATCCTGTTTTAGCATTTCGTTTATTTTCTCGATGGCGTCTTCGAATGGCAGCATATAGATTACCTCCACGGTTGTTCAGGGCTTGTCCGCCTATACAGTGTGGCGGGCTTGTCCGTATCGGACGGATTCAGGGGCTAAGTATCAGAGTTTAATATCAAAATCTTAATTCTAACCGTTCCATTGTGAAACGTATTTAACCGGGGTCCAAAGTCCCCTGGATTTTTTATTTGTCCACAAATATTTCATTTTATCCGCAAATTCAACATAAAGTTAATATCTCAAGTTTTACACCCATTATTTTCAGCAATGATCGGTACGAAACTTGAGTTAACAAGAATGCCAAAAAATACGATACATCATACCATATCAAGCATTGACAAAAGCATTAAAGTTGTGAATATGTAATACCCTAATCCGGACAAGCCGGAACCAAAAATATTTGCCACAAAGGCACTAAGACCCGCCCGCCTCGCCTAAGGCGAAGCCGATGGCGGGCAGGCACAAAGGATATTTTTATTATTCTTTCTTCGTGCCTTGGTCCCTTAGTGGCAGAATGGAAAGAGTTTTATCAAAAAAAGGAAAATACTATGGCAAAAAAGACGATCGGCTTTGTTGGACCAGATGGTAGAACCTGTATGTGTGCGTATACTGTATCGACAGTTGAACAAGACCAGTTTATTGGCGCCATAATCAAAGGCATGACGGGTATGGGTCCGGTAATGGATGCCGTCAGGGGAAAGAAAAAGTGGGCCTTGAAAATATTCCCAGTCCCGGGAAAGTCACTAGAAGATTACAAGTCTGCCATTATAACGGCGTTTGAGAAAAAGGAAATTGACTATGTTGTCATTATGCCTGAAGATCTCATTTATGAGGGCATCGTCAATGAACTCATCGATGCCGGGTATGGTGACCGGGTCATCGGCCTGACAAAAGAAGCGGCTTTTATTGAAGGGGATAAAGTAAAGGCGAAGACCTGGATGAAAAGAGCCGGTGTGCCTGTTGCACCGTTCGAGGTGGCGGATGCGAAAAACCTGCAGGAAATTAAGCGCATTGTCACGTTGTTCATCCGCAATCACGGTGGCGCGGTTTTCAAATACCCTTACAGCGCCGGCGGTAAAGGCTCCCGACCTGTTTTCCGGCTTGAAGACATCCTCGATGTGCGAAATATACTGCTAAAGGACTACAGTGATAACTACAAGGCACGGCACGGAGACAATAAATGGCCGCTGTTGATCGAGGCCTGGAAATCCGAAATCGAGATCAGCTTTACCGCCCTGATCGACAAAAAGGGCAACTTTTGCATTCTTCCCACGGCCATGGATTATCCCCTTCGCTTTGAAGGGCCCCCGAGCCAGACCAACCCGGTTACAGGGGGCATGGGAGCCATCGGCATGCACCCCGCCGAAACACCCGAACTCATAGAATTGGTTGGAGAAAAAGTCATTCAACCTTTTGTAGAGGAGATGAAGAAAGGGGGTATTCTCCGGCCATGTATTCTCTACCCCGGCTGCCGCGTATCCATCGATCCCGAGACCGGAAAACCGGTGGGTATACTGGTCTACGAAATGAATATTCGAGCAGGTGAGCCCGAGATGCAGGTTGTGGCACGCCGGCTTAAAAATCTGGGCCAACTCATCGTTGCCGCAATAGACGGCAAACTCGATTCCATAGTACCTGATGTGCGCAAGGATCAAATCTCTATCTGCCTCGCGCTGGTTACCGGACCCGGAGGGCCGCACGGTCAGAAAGGATACCCGGATTCGTATACAAAGTATGAACCCGTGCTCATCAATTTCAAGAGCCTTGGAAAACGGGGTATTCTCATTGTCCCATCCAACATTAGCTGGGATGAAGAAAAACAGCGACTGATATCAGACGGCTCTCGGGTGTGCTACCTCAGTAAAAATGCCACGGTCAATCCCGGACAAAAAAGAGGAGAAGTTGCGGAAATACTCAGGGCTTCAATCTTGCAGGCCTTTTACCATGGCCTTGTCAGGGTGATTCCCCGTGAAGCAGAGGAAACTTTTGAGCCGGCGGAGATACTGTTCGAACAGGGCAACATTACCGAGGTTGAATTTAACAAAGCAACGGCGGCTTTCGAAAAATCCAATCGTCTTGATATCCGCCGGGACCCTGGCAGGATTTATAAAGAATGGGATGAACTTTTCCCGGATTGGCAGCTTTCCCTGTAAATCAAAAGGCTCTGAGTACCTTATACTTCAATTGAGGTCAAATTTGAACATCAATCCAAATGAGGAGAACATATCATGAAAGTGCTGGTCAGCGACAATCTGGGAGAAGCCGGTATCCGGATGTTTCAGGAAGAAGAAGGGATTGAAGTGGATGTCAACACTGGACTGGCCCCCGAGGCGCTCAAAAGCATTATCCAGGAATATGACGGCCTTGTTATCCGGAGTGCCACAAAAGTAACCGAAGATCTTTTGGATGCCGCAACGCGTCTTAAGGTGGTGGGTCGCGCAGGAATCGGTCTTGACAATGTGGATATTCCGGCAGCAACCAAGCGCGGAATCATTGTAATGAATACGCCGGGAGGCAACGTGATTACAACCGCCGAGCACGCCATTGGCATGTTGATGGCGCTTTCACGCAATGTGCCCGAAGGAACCGCATCGTTGAAGGCCGGTCGCTGGGACAAGAAAAAACTGCAGGGAAGAGAAATATACAATAAATTCCTCGGCGTTATCGGATATGGAAAAATCGGATCCATTGTCGCCGATCTTGCCCGTGGCCTGAAGATGAAGGTGATAGTTTACGATCCTTTTGTTACGCCCGATCAGATTGAAAAAGCCGGCTTTGAATGTGTTTCCCTGGAAGAATTGTACCGCAGGTCCGATTACATTACGGTGCATGTCCCCAAGTTCAAAGAAACCATCGGACTGCTGAACAAGGACGCCTTCGAGCAGATGAAAGACGGGGTCATGATCATCAACTGCGCCCGGGGAGGGATCGTCGAAGAAGACGCCCTTCATGATGCCCTGGTGTCAGGAAAAGTGGCCGGCGCTGCACTGGATGTCTTTGAGAGTGAACCTCCCGGCATATGCCCCTTGATTGAACATGAACACCTGATTTGTACTCCCCATCTCGGTGCTTCCACCCAGGAAGCCCAGACAAAAGTGGCCGTGGATGTGGCCGGTCAGATCATTGAATATCTCAAATACGGCACGATTATGAACGCCGTTAATGTTCCATCGGTTACCGGTGATCTTCTTAAAAAACTGAGACCGTTACTGACCCTGGCGGATCATATCGGCAGCCTTCAGACCCAGCTTATCCGGGGACCCATTGAAAAAGTTTCCATTGAATATGCCGGAGACTTCAAGGAACTCGACCTGTCACCGGTTACAACAGCGGTGTTGAGAGGCCTGCTGGCGCCCGTGGTGAAGGATGATGTCAATTTCGTTAACGCCCAGGTCCTTGCAAAGGACAGAGGGATAAAAATCAAAGAGATCGTCAGTGATACCTCCGAAGAATATATCAACCTGATTACCGTCCGCGTTTCGACGCCGAAAGTGACGAACACCGTTTCCGGAACCCTCTTCGGAAAGGATAAAATGAGGATCGTAAAGATTAACAATTTTCGGCTCGAACTTATTCCGGAAGGTCATCTGGCGCTGATATACACCCTTGACAAGCCGGGGGCCATCGGAAGTTTCTCGACACTTCTGGGGAGTAAAAAAATCAGCATCGAGCAGATGCATCTGGGGCGGGAAGAAACCGGAAAGATGAACATTATCTACCTCAAAACCGTTGTCCGCATTTCCGATGCCGTTGTTGATCAGTTGCTTGAATTGCCGCTGATTATATCGGTGACCAGACTCGAATTTGAAGCATAGCGGGGAACAGGGCTTGCCAGGTTTCGGTGAACATATTACCTTAATCGATCATCGAATCTTCAGATCAATCTTTCAGGGCCACAGGAGACAACATCATGAAACCCAGGCGATCAACACTTTCCGTTCCCGGCCACATTGAAAAGATGCATGTCAAAGCGTCTCGACGAAATGTCGATGTGATTATGCTCGACCTGGAAGACAGCGTTCCCGTGGAGGCCAAAGAATCGGCCCGCGCCCAGGTCATTCAATCCATCCATGCTATAGACTGGCAGGCCACCACCCTCACCGTTCGAATCAACGGACTGGACACCCCATTCGGTTACCGGGATCTTCTCGAGGTGGTAGAATCTGCCGGTCCGCGCATCGAGGCCGTGGTGGTGCCAAAGGTTGACCATCCCGGAGACATCCATTTTGTCTGTAGAATGCTGGACGGAATTGAAGCGGCAAAGGGATTCTCGAATCGTGTCAATATCGAGGCCATCATCGAAAGTGCCGAAGGTCTTGAACAGGTGTCTCAGATCGCCAACGCCAGTGACCGGTTGATCACCATGGTGTTCGGCATTGTGGATTATTCGGCCTCCATCGGCGCCCGGCTGGTGTCAATTTCAGGGCACGGTGAAAAAGAAGAAGAAATTTATCCCGGTCACCGGTGGAATTTTGAAATGAGCCGAATCGTCATGGCGGCCAAGGCTCACGGACTTTTGGCCATCGATGCGCCTTACGGAAATTTCAAGGACCCTGAAGGATTGCAGCGCAGTGCCGCCCTGGCCTGTGCCCTTGGATACGATGGGAAGTGGGCCATTCATCCGGACCAGATCGACATCATCAACCAGGTATTTTCTCCGTCAAAAGAAGATGTCGACAGGGCCATAAAAGTATTGGCCGCCCACGAAGAAGCCCAAGAAAAGGGACTGGGGGCCGTGGCGGTTGAAGGGCGTATGGTGGATCAGGCCACTGTTCGGCTGGCCAGACAGCTCTACGAACAGGCCAGGCACCTCAAATTGGTTTAACCTGAATCTTGCATGAATAACACGCCGAGCAT
>Ga0209920_1000095_pt1 | contig 10128 bp, 26 predicted proteins | sample SalPonF2_C_D1_MG_FD_185729 | JGI IMG/M metagenome (GOLD analysis project Ga0209920, IMG submission 185729) | Salt pond soil microbial communities from South San Francisco under conditions of wetland restoration - Salt Pond MetaG SF2_C_D1_MG... ... | reverse complement strand
GCTATTTATAGGGTAGCGGGCTGGTTACTTCAAATATCGTTGTGATTTAATATGCAATTATAAGTAAAATATAAACACAAACAAAATAAATTAATAAAAAAATGCAATAAAATTTGTTCGTTTGGAATATTTCATTTAATATTGTTCTTGAAAAACACGATAATAATGGAAACAAAATTCACTTTTAAGCAAGACATTATAGTAAATGGCGCCACAGCAAAGCTTATTTACTTAGTCGGTAAAAAAGAAAAGAAATTAGTAGCTGCCAAGATAAACATCCCAGCTAATATGTTATCACTCCCTGAAATTCACATGGAGCTCATCAGAAAAAGAGAGCGTAACCGGGAGGAGAGAAACAAAAGAAAACTGTTCATAAAAAGAAAAATGCACCACTTAAAAACAGCCGGCAAGTTTATGGCTGCCTATTGAATTGACATATAAAGGATATGATTTCATACGTGATTATCCGGATTGGGATAAAGTCAAAACATACAAAAATCCAACTAAAGTAAGCATAAAATTAAACTTTAAAAACACGACACCATGAAAACAGTAATCAAAAAATGGCTTCCTACTCCAAAGAAGGAACATGAAACGATAGAAATAAGCAATCCGATTGAATTACTTGAAAAGTATGTAACCGGGATTGAAGATGAAGATGGTAAATTCTTAATTTTAGGCGATACATTTAATTCTAACACATATCATCTATTGTCTGGAAAAGATTTTACAGTTGGGGCAATAGTAGATAGAGATAATTTTCTTGGTATTATAGCAAGAGAAGAATCTACAATTCACACCTTCCAAGATTATGAAGAAGCGGTAAAATGGGTAAATAAAGAATAATCATGTAATACAAACTAAAAATAAAATTTGATATGGCACAAAAAGAAAAATATGCATTTGCAAGACCTATTGGTGAATATAAAACTGTTGGTGATGGTAAATGGAGCGATTCACAAGCAGGTTTAACCAAAAGAGAATATTTTGCGGCTAAAGCAATGCAAGGATTATTAGCTAATTCGGAAATGGCAGATTTAAAAATTGAAAATATTGCTTTAAGTTCTGTTATAGCTGCTGATTGGCTTATTAAAACATTAGAAAATGTAGATCCAAATAAGTAAATAAAACTACAATACTATGAAAAAGCAATATGTAGAAATTCAATTTAATGCAGGTCAAAGCATAGATTCAGCTATCAGAACATTAAAAAGATTTTATCGGAGTGGAAAATTAGTTTTCGGAGTTTTCAACGGTCAAAAATTATATTCAGATATTGACACTATCGATTCAGCCTATAAAAAAGTCACAGGTAAAACTAAAGCTGAATTTGATAAGGATAGGGAAAAAGAACATTTGGAATACGAAAAGCATAAAACCGAACACATAAAAGCTATCCCTAAATTAACAAAACAATACATAGAAAAAGGATCTGATATTCTTGATAATAAGTATATGGAGAAATGGATCAAGGTGGTTCCGGTCAGGCTTCGAGACTTATATGAAGGCTGGGAGTTAGACGCCTGTCTTGAGATTGTTAAAGAATTGAATAATGGATGTGAATTAGATCACGCTAAAAACATTATTGAAAAGCAAGGGCATTCCGGGATGTCTTTTGGGCTTGTTTGTTCTATGGTTAACTCATTTTGCGACAGAGGAGGTGAATTTGTAAGCTATTTGAAAAAATAAATTTAAACCAATACTACTATGAAGCACACAGATTACGACTCAACATTTTCTGACAACCGGCCATTAACCAACAGTCAGATTGCCTCAAATTTAAGGCAGAAAGTATCCAAATTTCAATCTAAAAGTAAATCACGTACTGTTTATATTCCTCAGTACAGATTGTCTATTTTAGTGACTAAAAACGATTCTCGCTCAAATGAAGAGATTGTTGCGAAATATGAACGACATTACAAAAGAAAAATAGATGATGTTCCGAACTATGGGATGACTTCTATTTCTTCTGGTGAAATTTCAATTTGATATGGCAAAAATACTCGTAGGACACGAAGAGAGTCAAGCGGTTTGTAAAGCATTCAGAGCCATGGGTGATGAAGCATATTCATGCGATTTAAAACCCTGCTCAGGAGGACACCCGGAATGGCATTTGCAAATGGATGTGTTTGATGCCATAAAACTAATGGATTGGGACGCAGGAATATTCTTTCCGGACTGCACATTTTTAACAATCAGTGCAGAATGGGCTTATAAAGAGCCACCCTATCATCAAAAATTAAAACCAGGTACTTTATTTGGAAAGGAAAGATGTAAAGCCAGAGAGAATGCAGTAAATCATGTAATCAGTTTATGGGATTGTGGTATTCCGTTAATAAGCATTGAAAATCCAATTGGCAAATTAAGCACACTATTCAGAAAACCATCGCAGATAATACAGCCTTATGAATTTGGTGATGACGCCAGTAAAAGAACATGCTTATGGCTTAAAGGATTGCCAAATCTACACCCAACAAATTACATAAAACCAAGGATTGTAAATGGTAAGCAGAGATGGGGAAACCAAACAGATAGCGGACAAAATAAACTCTCCCCATCTGATAACAGGGCTGAGTTACGGAGTAAAACATATCCTGGAATTGCAAAGGCAATAGCAGAGCAGTGGTCTCCTGTAATAAATAAAATTTCACTATAAATAAAACACCAATTACTATGAAAATTAAAAAGATTAACTCGCAAAGCAGAAGAGATTTCTGGGCTGATATGGAATGTGAACATTGCGGACACATAGAAAAAAATGTATCCGGTTATGATGACGCAAACTTTCATCAGAATGCAATCCCAAAAATGGAATGTAAAGAATGCGGTAAAACATCCGGGGATGATTATCGGCCATTGACGACTAAGTATCCGGAAGGGATGCAATTGTAAACATAAGTTTATTATCATGAAACAAAACAAGTCACCACCTGGTAAGCAAAAACTATAAATTAAAATTTTAAAAACAGGAGATATAAAAAAAACTGGCATCTAAATTATAGGTGCCCGTTTTATGGTGGTAAACATCTTGTGTTTATATGTTCGTTATCGGCAAGTTTAAGAAACCCACCACTCGATAACTTTATTTGTAACTCTATCAACAATACAAGCCTTTGCAACCGTATTATCAATAAGCGATTTATATCCCTGTGCCTCTTTCAATGTTTTAACAGGTTCGGCAATATTTTCAATTCGTTTAGCCATAAATGAAATATCCTGCTTAAATGATATATCTACGACATAACGAAAACCAGCCGATAACAATACGTCATACGGCATTGCCTTATTGGGTTCATTAACTGTATTCTCTTTTTTCATCTTACGTATATTTTTGAAAGTTCGTAATTCTAATTAAAGCGGCAACGACCGCATACGCTCAACGTTAGCGGTAATGCTAAAAAGACTTCACAGCATTTTTTACGCTACCCCAATATCTAAATTCAGAATCCATATTTTGCAATTCCATAGATTCTCTTCCGTAATCTATTAAGGCAGATTCAATTTCGTCAATACATATAAGAGCATACTCTTTTGAAAATCTTACATGTCCGCTAATTGAATGCATTTTATCAATTAACTGTTTAGCTTTTTCTTTAGGTGTCATAATAAAGCACATACCGCCAAAATTAAATAAACGCGAACAGGGCGGGAACTGTGTCGTATTTATACAGGGTTAATACTGCCCTATCAGTGTTTATTATTAACGTTATTATTTGTGGTAAATATTATTTATTTAATCTTACCTGCATGAGAGCTTTTCCTAGGTCGTGAAATACATTTTCTAGTTGCTGTAGTCTATTCAGAGATACATATCCCCCGTCTTTTATTTTCTGAAGAGTGGATCTGTGCATTTGTGCTTCACGGGCCACGCCTTCGACTGTCAAGGGGAATGAATCAAATAATTCTTGTAATGTCATGATTGTAGTTTTTAAAAGCCGGAGTTACCCGGCTCTATTGATTAATACTTCTTTGTCTCGAACCGGATGATAACGCCAATAACGAACACACCGGCCATAATTAAAATAATTGCTTCAGGTGACATAGTTACCTCCATTTTTGTTATGAATTTAGTGATTTTTTATATTTTCTCACAGCTTTTCGCTGCATAATTACCTCATCAGCCCACTGAGTAAAGTAAACAGAATAAACCCCAGAGGGGAGAGGTCCGTCTATTTTATAACTATTCGTGAACGGAAGTTTAATGTTCGGAGAGTGCAGGAGATCCAGAAAAGATTTATCCCCTTCAATTGTAAATGGCTTATCTGAGAATTTAATCTCTATCCCTTGTTTACCCAAAACATAGCATAGTTTTGAGAATTGGAATGCTTTTTCTTGTTCTAATTTTGTCATCTAAAATCCTCCTAAAGATTGAATTAAACAATAAATAACTAAAAACATCCCCACCAGCAAAACAATTGCAGTAAGGACCCGGCCATGGTTAAGATTTCGCCGGGTATATTTGTCGTATGGATTGATACTTTTCATTGTTCCAAGTATTTGAATAATTTAGGGTGAATCTGTCTTGCGGTATGTGCTGATACTCTTTTGCAGGAATGACGTAAATATCCCCATGAACATGACGTTGTCATCACCTCCGAATCGTGTTTATCAAATAACGCCGCAACGCATTCGTAAAAAATGTTATCGTCTTTTGAAAAAGGATCCCCAAAAACAGCTAAACAGGTCCCGGAGTGATCACCCAGGTTTTTTCGTGTAGCTTTATTTTTCTCTTTTTTGTTGGGGTACTCCAAATAAAATCTGTAGTCTTTCATTGTCGTGTGATTGAGTGATTAATAATATGTGAATTTATCATTTTAACGTATCAAATTTGGTCGTTCGTTTGTCAAGGGTAGTTAGCTGTTAATATCGTGATATTTCTGCCTTCCCCGCATCATAAGATAGATACTCGCCCCTTCTGTATGAGTCGAACGTATAATTAAATTCTCCGTCCCTTCTTAGTCTCTGATAAGCTCCTGCCAGAGCATCTACAGCTAATTTTTTCGTCTTGAATATTAATGTATAATTATTGAAATGCTTTTTTACCTCAAAATCATCAGCGAATTTTGTACTACTATTTATCTTAGAGTAAAGAGTAAAAGTGCTACCCACTTGTCCTGAAATGTAAATTTGTGTTTTCATGATCTATAATTTTTGGTTTGTTTACAGGGACCGAAGTCCCCGGCTCACAATTTTGCCCGGACTGGCCACCGGCTTAAAATTCAATTTTGTCGATCAAATCTGAATTCTTGAATTTGATAAATTCATCAATTGATTCTTTCTCCCAGCCTTCCTGCGTCTGAAGATATTCTCTTATTTCTTCGTCGCTTCCTCGTTCACAAATCGCTGATACTTGCCAGGTGTCAAGCTGACCTCCTGACGGGAAATTAACAGATTTTTTATCATCGCTGAGGGATGCAAATAAATAGTAATCAAAGTTTTCACAACAAAAATTCACAACGCATTCTTCATAATAATTTCTCATGTCTGCGTCGTTTTCATACTCTTCTATCTCTTCGTCTGTAAGATATTCTAAATATCCATTTTCCATGTTGTCTGCATTTGTCACCAAATGTTCGGCAACGTTTCCGCTTATGTACTGTTTGTTGTCTGCTACGTAAGCTTCAGTTAATTGTAATACATTTGTTTTCATAATTGTAATTTTTAAGTTCAACATTAAGCGGAGCGGGGAATAAAATCCCCGGTCCCGGCCTTCACGGGACTGTCCCTAGCTGTTATTCGTCGTCTTCCTCCTCTTCTTCGTCATCCTCAACTTCAGACAAAAAGTCTTCAATCTCATCTCTGAGCTCTTCAAATTCACTTCTTATTTCTTGCGAATAAAGTAATGAGGCCAGAAGTTCTGAGTTTAGATTTTCGGTAGTATAACCCATTTCAGCAGCTAAAGAACAGCTTTCCTGTAATGAGGGGTCGTTTTCTGCCAGATATTCCATTGCGGTGGCAAAGTAAATAATCTCTTCGTCAAAACCTCCATTTTCTTCAATCTGGTAGTAAACATCGTCATAACTTTCAATATTATCGACGTCCACCATTGACAAAACATCAATTTCTGTCTTTAACTCGCTTAAAAAAGCTTCAATTTTTTCTGTACGTGTCATAATAAGTGTGTGTTGTGCGGGCGGAGAAAACACGCCCGCAGATTAATTAAACTAAAAATTATTTATCGTATTAGTTTTGCCTCTCCGACTACATTTCCGTTAATATCTAAAAGACTTTCACTATCTCCCGGACTACGTAAACCAGAAAATGAAATTTCATCGGTAAATTCTTTTAAAATTCTTTCAGCTTCAAAAGCCCAGTTTTCGCCATCAAAAGCGGCGTTGTCCATTTTAATTTTAATGCTTAGTTTCATTGTCGTGTGTTTTAAAGGTTGTTATTTTGACTCATCTATAAAATTATACTTATATCTGTCACCTGCCAAGCCGTTGCATAGCTCGCAACGCGACCAGCTAAAAAACGGCTCGCAATTCCCGTTTTTATCAATGTTAGCCCCAGCAGGATAATATTTTTCTTTAACCCAGACACTTAACGTTTCCTGCATAGTGGTAAATTCCTCTTCAGAATGATTGCTCTCGTTATTTTCAAGCCATTGCAGACAGTCTGGGCAAATGTTTTGAATATAAATGTTATTTTTCATGATAGTGTGTATTAAATTAATAATTGTTATCTGGGAACAAATATACAACAAAAAAGGGGTACATGTCAATAGGTACCCCAAAAAAGATGTTATGTTATACAACATATTAGTGGTATTTATTCGCTGAATACTCCGCCAGTTCACGGAAGTCGTTAATTACACACTTATTAATATACTTCAGAACATCATTATAAAACTTAATTCCATACTCAGAAAAATATAAAAAAACATGCCTGTTAGAACGGTATTTAATCTCATGAGGGTGTAAGGGATGATAAAAGGAGCGGGATATAATACCGCGCGAAGCGAGTTTAAAAATAGAAAGTCTTACCCTACTATTGCCTTTAAGATAGCGCGAATCAAGAGTATCTTTGCCGCCACGACTTAAAACCCACAAGCGGCACAACACGTAAAAATCCAAGGGAACCAGGTTAAAATGTTTAGCCAATGCACCTGAATAAACTACATAACTATAGCTAATTTTATCCAATTCAGTTACCGGTAGTAAATACCTCCACACCTTTAAGAAAATACGCCTAAAAAGCTTCTTTTCACTTAATTTATTATACAACAAGTCAAGCCCACCACCTATAGAAGTAAGAGAAGGAATAGAAGAGGAAGAGGAAACACGCAAAGAGCGTAAATGAGTTTTGTCTGTTTTCATGATTTAATTATTTGTTTTAATATTTATTTAATATCAAAATTACTGATTTATTTGATTTGTTTGTTACTGTAGTACTAATATGTGTAGTTGGTAGGGGATTGACTGGTAAACCACTTTGAGAAACAAAGTTGCTGAAACCCAGGTATAATAGGCAATACAGATTTTAAGATCACACCAATATGAACACATGGAGACTGTCTCATAATTATTATTATGTTAAATAGGATATTTTGTCAGTCGCTTTATAGCCTATCCCCTACCCTATCAGATTGAATTGCTTTAACGCTTTTTTACCGCAAAACAGGACTAAGATTATTTGTGCAGGATCATTTAAGTCCGTGAAATGCCTTATATATAGGGGGCGGGTCCGGGATTTTGATTTTCGTACGAACGCCGGCACGTGAAATCAATACAGTGACCCCACACCCAAACTCACTTATCCTAAAATTTGTTTATTTAAAAAATTGTTGTACATTTGAAAAACCAAATCTTGTATAAGCTCACAATAAAAAGCCGTAAAATATTGTCAAAAACGGCAAAAACTCACAAGATTTAGTACTAAAAAAACACGATATTGATTTTAAGCACGTTTTTAGAGCATATTTCACATCAGGGTATATAATACTATTACTGAGTACCTGACAGTTAAAATTTGATATGTTTCTGTGCTATTTTAAACCATATAAAATTAGATTACTATGAAAGCTGAGATTAACGAAAAAGGAAACATGATTATTACTGCTGAAAGTAAATTAGAATCATATGCATTAGGAAAATGGCTTCTGGATAATGTAAATGATACTGTATTTTCTGCAATCTTGTTTAAAACTCCCGATTTTGATGAAAAAATCGCTGATCAGTAAAAATCTTCTGTATTCTGCATTAGTAGTACAATACAGAGGATAAAAGTCTTTAACTAAAGAATTAGTTAATAGCGAAATTCCCGGGAAAACACTTTTTTAAGCGCCTTAAAATAAAACTATGAAAATAACACTTGAAATAATCAGATTTAATATTGACGGAGTAGAAACTCATTACTCGGATAAAGTTTGGGTGAAAGATGGTTCACATCCGGAAGGAGGATACTACGCTCAGGAATTTATAGAATATGAACTTCCTAAAGCTAAAATAGATTTCCTGGCAAAAGTAAATGTTGATCTGGAAGTCGGTAGTTTGTATTCTGACGGATTAAATTTATTTATAGCAGTGGATAAAAACCAGATACGAAATTACGAGAAAAATGTCTCACTGTTTAAAATTCCGGAAGAGATTACTTGCGTGATGTCTAATTATAAAGGATGAATCTAAAAACTAATTTGACATGAAAAAGTGTAAAATCTGTGAAGAAAAAACAGAAGTTGTTTTTAACATAGGATTTAAAGTAATACCAATATGTGAAAAGTGTGCAACTGACATATTTATACAGCAAGCAATTTGGTACACAAGACAAGAGAAAAACTTGCCTACACAACAAGTTAATAATACGAATCAAAATGTCTGTAATTGCCGATCAGTAGATACTGCTGATATTAGACCTGGTGAAGATGGGAAATATTACCATGCATTATGCAACAAACCAATTACAAAGGTATGAAAGCAAATAATTTTTATAAAATGGAATTTGTAGTTAGATACGGTGAGTGTGATGCTGCCAAATCTAACGAGTTATCTCAATTATTTACAGAATTTGCTGAAGACAATAATATCGAAATAGCATTAGGCATGACATATAAAATAAATGAATCTAATAAATAAAAACACTTACTATGAAAATTCCAACTCGATTTAATCTATTCGGATCTACTTACAAAGTAATCTGGGACGATAAAAGAATGAATGACAGAAAAAACTACGGCCTGTCAGATTACGGTAAAACAGAAATTACTCTCAGTACAGTAGAAGGAGTAGAGTCATTAAGTGAAGACAGAATAATGGATACCTTCTATCATGAGAGAACACATGCTATTTTAGATGCGATGAATGAACATGATTTATCATCCAATGAGAAATTCGTTGATGTGTTCTCAAAACTGTTAAGACAGGCTGATGAGAGTGCTGAATATGATGAAGAATTAGCATTTTAAAATAAATTATGAAAAAGAGTACAGTATTCGGAATAACAGTTGGTATTTTAAGTTTTGCAGTAGTAAGCCTACTAAAGCTTAAAATGGACAGTGTAGCATATTGGGTTGTCAGTATGCTTGTAATGGTTGCTGTAATGGCACTTTATTTTAATTCTAAAGATGATTAATTTCATAATACTATTCTAAAACTTAAAAACAATGAGCGACAAAGCACCTATAAGTAATACATGTCCTACTATAAACAGCATAATTAGCAAAATGGAATCCGCTTTAAATGATGCAAAATACATCTTGAATCATCCGGAAGAGGATAGTACTGATGAAGCAAAATTAATCATCGAAGAACTCACAGATGCTATTTCAGGAATGGAAGACATACGAACAGATAACCATACTCTAAGAGAATGGGGAAATGAAGAATATGACAGGGCTGATTACGCTGAAGACGAAAGAGATGATGCTCTAAGAGATAAAGAATTATTAGAGGATGAGGTTTCTGAATTAAAATCAAAAATTGAAGAATTGGAAGAAGAACTTAAAAACGTAGAACAATCATGACAAAACTTGAAAGACTTAAAATTGGTAATGTAGGATTAATCCAGGAAACAAAAGACGGAAGGATAATCCAAATTGGACTTACGGAAAAGCAAAGTAATATGTTACAAGTATTCTTAGCTGCATTAAGTAAAGATCAGCCACTCGTACAAATGACAGAAGAATTTGATCTT
>Ga0209920_1000084_pt1 | contig 10603 bp, 10 predicted proteins | sample SalPonF2_C_D1_MG_FD_185729 | JGI IMG/M metagenome (GOLD analysis project Ga0209920, IMG submission 185729) | Salt pond soil microbial communities from South San Francisco under conditions of wetland restoration - Salt Pond MetaG SF2_C_D1_MG... ... | reverse complement strand
GGTCCGGATGTCTAATGGCCAATTCTTGAGCAATCATGCCGCCCATTGAGAGACCCACCACCCCAACTTGCCTCACTCCGGCTGCATCCAGAACAGCCGCAGCGTGATCCGCCATTTCCTCAATTGTGTAAGGGTGATTTGGCTTGCTGGAGCGACCCGCACCTATGTTGTCAAAGACAATCACCCGGAAGTGGGGAGACCATGCTTCGATACTTTCTTCCCAGGACCACGTTCCGCCGCTGACCCCGCTAATCAACAGCAGAGGGGTTTTTTCCCCGTAACTTTCCCAATGAATCCTTAGGCTTCCGATGGTTATCTTGGGCAAATTTTACCTCCAATATACATTATATATTAAAGCAGTAGATAGATTTTAAGATTTCAATCAAGCAGTTCTCAAACTGTAGCCGACAATTCCCACCACGATAATTATAATTCCAATACCTCCTGTTAAATTAGGCAACACACCATTTAATAGCAGTATTTCACCTGCCAAGGAAAAAATAACCTCTCCGGATTGAGTCGCATCAACCGCGGATATTATGTAAGGAGATTTTGATGCATTCCTTGCTTTATAAAATATGGATGTGGCAATAACGCCCGAAGATACGGCGACAATACCGGTGTTGATTAATTGGCTTTTAAGAGGTAGTGGGGGGGTTACAATTATGAGCAATAGTGCCCAAAAAGGGATAGATCCCATCGTCATGAGCAAAACACATGACGGTGCATCTCTTAAAATTGGAGAGTCAAGATGGGGTATCAATGTGTGATTGCCATGTTTAGCAAAATTTAACAGCTGATTTCCTGTGGGATATGCAAAAGCAGCAATGACAACCGGTATCACACCATAAAGAATGTGTTTTACAGCAAGTCCACTTTCTTTATTATAAAATTGGATGAGCAAAATACCAAAAAAGATGAGAAAAGAAAAAAAGACACCGTATCGAGGGACTTTTTCTTTAAATAAAAGAAGAACAATAGGGGTGGCAATGACCGTAATCTGCCATGTACCGGCGACAACCCATCCGGGAGCATGATCTGCTGCATAACAAAGCAAACTGTAAAATGTGCCGAATCCAATACTTCCGGCGATAAGCCAAAATATAGAGTTTTTTACGAATATTTTTATTACATCTCGTAAATAATCCGCCCCCCTATTTATGGTTATTAAAATAACAAGCAGAAAGAACATATAAAAAAAACGTAGCGAAGATGACCAGACCCAATGACCGCCCGATAAGCTCATGGAACGATTTAAAATAAATGTTGCACTAAAAAAAGCTGCGGATAAAAGACCCAATAAGATAAGTCTAATCATTAAACTTTAATTCTACCGGCTGTGGTTAAAAGTATTCCTGTAAATATTAAGATCGTTCCTTTTACATGATATTCTCTTAACTCTTCATTTAGAAAAATAATCGCCAAAATGATACTAAACACCGGCATTAGATGAATAAAAATACCGGTCTTGTTCGCTCCGATAATTTGTATCGCCTTATTCCAGAATATGTATGCTAAAATCGAGGAAAATAGAGCGACATAAAAAATACTTCCTATTGAGGCTTGTGTAAAATTCATCGTTTTTCCAGTGCTTATTTCCCAGATATAAAAGGGAAAGATAAAAAATATGCCTATTATGATTAAGGTGGTCAGAAAGCTCAATGGATTGAGTTCCATCGGACATTTTCTAAGCAATACTGAGTATAAAGCCCAACTCAATCCGGCAGAAATGGTCCACATGTCTCCCTTGCCAAACCGGACGGAAATGAGAGTTGATAGGTTTCCGTTAACAATAATAAACATCAAGCCGGTCAAAGAAATAACGATGCCAATAGCTTGCCTTAACGTAATCCGTTCTTTGAAACCCATCCAGGAAACCAATACGATAAATATTGGTATCATTGAGTTTATCAGAACCGTGTTTGTTACTGTAGATGATTTTAGTGCCATGTATATAAACATGCTGAAATTGGTGACGGATAGGATCGCCAACAATGTAAGAATTTTCCAATTCCGCCGAATTAAATCCCTTTGATGTACGATATGCCGCAGTGAAAAAGGTAGGATAATCAACAAAGCAACGGTCCAGCGCCAAAATGCCAGGGTTATGGGCGGTATTTCGTTGTGAATCCCTCTTCCTACAATGAAATTTCCGGACCAAAACAAAACCGCAAAAATAAGTAATAAATAATGCATGAAATGAACTGTACTGAATAATTAATGAAGGGTTGAATTGATCTTTATTTAATGGGTTTGGGTGATGAATGCAATCAATAAAATTCTGATACCTGAATCTTACATGAAAATTGATGAGAATCTTTATAGTCCTTAATTAAAGGGGGCTTAAACAACATCATCGCGTCATACATTTTATCCAAATGGTAATTCGGATGATGTTCTTTTTTTCTCATCAATTTTCACCCCAAAGGGTAAGCCGGGGGCTTGCATCTTCTGTGTTATTAAGGGTTCGCAATAGACAGACTAAGGCTTCGCCCTTAAATGCCTTGTTGGAGTGAAGCGGAAATCCCGAAATCGAGACATATAAAAGCCTCCGACTCTTGAAAGATTCAGGTGATAAGTTATTATTTACTCATTTTTCAAATGAAAAGATAAAGGCAGAGCCAATGTCTGCCCTGCCTTTTATCTCCATTTCATTTATTCGTATAAAAGATATGATTCGATGAGCACCATAAAAAATCAGATAGAGGGTTTTATAGAAATAATTACATTTTCCTTTCTGTGTATTCTGTTTCCCGGAGTTGAAATGTCTTCATTTTTTTGTAGATAAATACGCCTTATATGGTATCCTTTTTCTATATGCCTGGACAGGGATCTTGCCATATTTTTTTGAACATTTTTATCATTGTAAAATGCAAGTTTTTTTCGAACGGTCACTGTTTCCTGGATTTCGCATTGATCTTCGACTTGATGAGAGTTCTCGATTGCGTTTTTTTTGGTTGACAAAAATATGTTTGAGATCTCCTCTATACCCCTTCCCAAGTTCTTTTTTTCCATTTAGAATGCGCCTCGTTACCTTCCCCTTTTTCGTTTAAGCAGCGATTGATTAACTTTAAATCTCATCCTCATCGTTAGAAAAAGAACCAGTGGATCTATTGGCAATGACATCAACCATCTGAGAATAATTGGATTGAGAAGAATACGCAGAAAATTCCTCTATCTCAGAAGCTGTCGATTCATCCTCGGAGAATTCACCCATCTCAGAGCCGGCCAGTTCATCCTCGGAAAATTCCGCGGCGGTGTCAATATACTCTTCTGTCTTCTTCAACAGATCTTGCGTCACGTTGGAGGTGTTGAGATTCTGGTAAATCCTGGCTTCCTCTGAGCGAATAACCTCCTCAGCCAGGTTTTCGTAATCTATGTGACCAATGGCATTTTTATCATAATCTCCAACAGGCAGGCCAAGATCTGCTGTTTCCCTGAGACGGATATTGTAACGAATGACCGTGTCAAAGACATTGTTTCCAAATTCTGCCTGAACTTTTTCTAAAACAACCCTGGAGTAACGTGTCCTGCGATCATACATCGTGATAAGAGCGCGAGATTTAATGTCATGGCCAATTTTTTCTTTAAGCATGATAATGATTTCTATTAGTTTGGCAACACCGCGAAGAGAAAAAAGGCTCATATCGATGGGGATAATTACTTCATCGCAGGCCCGAAGTGCATTAAAGCTAAGATGCCCAATGCTTGGGGGACAATCAATTACAATAAAATCATATTTTTCTTTGAGGGGCTGAATGGCATGAAAGAGTCTGTGTTCCCTCCTCTCCAGTCCTGAAAGCTCTTGTTCGAATGCACTGAGGATTAGGCTTGAAGGCGCAAGATCAAGGTTATCTTTAACCGGCAGCAAGATATCCTCAATTCCCCAAAGCCAATTTTTCTTTGGTGTTATCACATCATAAATAGTTTTCTCGAGATCGGAAGGCTTTACGTTTAGCCCCATGGTTGCGTGGGCCTGAGGATCAAAATCAATGAGCAATACCTTTTGTCCTCTTAGAGATAATGAGGATGAAAGGTTAATGGCTGTTGTTGTCTTACCGCATCCTCCTTTTTGGTTCGCACTCGCAATAACTCGCATAAATTTTCTCCTTTCTTTAATTTACGAACGAGAATTATTTGTTATATTAAATAAAAAGATTTTTCAAGAAAAAATACGATATATAGTATTTTTTCCCTGATTGCCCCCCATCTATAGTATGTTAAAGAGTTTCAGGATAGGTAAAGATTACGTTTAAATACGGGTTTCATTTTTATTCAATTGATTTGAAAAAATACATCGCACATAATATTTTATACAGGAATCACTTTTTGCCTTGGCACCATACAATCATGCACCAATGAAATATCCGGGTTGGCAATATTGGGGTGTGAAACGTGAGTAATGAGTAAATATAAAAAAGGTGAAATGATATGAGAAGAAGTGATAAAGAAGTTACCGATAAAAAAGCTATCGAAGACATCATTTTAAGATCAAATGTGTGCAAACTCGCGATGTGCGAGGAGAATATGCCTTACATCGTTCCCCTGTGTTTTGGTTTCAAAAATAATACCCTTTATTTTCATAGTGCTCCAAAAGGGAAAAAAATTGAAATTCTTAAAAAAAATCCTAATGTTTGTTTTGAATTTGAAATACTTACACAAGTTGTCAAATCAGAGCAGGCATGTAAGTGGGGAATGAAATATAGAAGTGTTATCGGGTTTGGCAAGGCCGGCTTTATTGCTGATGGTGACCTGAAACGACAGGCTTTTGATATCATTATGAACCAATACGCCGATGGACCATTTATATATGAAGAAGCATCATTGAAATCTACTGTTATAATAAAAGTAGACATTTATAGCATGACTGGAAAACAATCTGAAATTTAAATATATTGAGGAATTTTAGACGGTCTTTTAATGATTCTTGCCCGATTGAAGGGTTATATTTTAGAGATGAAATGAAATCTCCTGTCATTTTTGGGTGACATCGGATAACCGATTTTCGTTCACCGAGACTTCAAGAACCATTTTGTCTTCCGAGCCAAAGTGTCTGCAAAGCGTTTCGAAAATCTCAGCGCCATGCTTGATGAAATAGCAATTCTTAAAGACGCTGGGATCCACCATACCCTCGGATGTCAGATGAGTGAGCAAGTCTTGAAGCGGTTTGTAAAATTCTCCCATAAAAATTTGGGGTTTGTAGTAACCGATACCGAGTTTCTTCTTTACAAAGGTAATGGCATTTTCAAGGTTGGTGCCGACCCCGCCCTTGAAATAAATGTCTGCCTCGGTGGTTTCAGATAAAATTTCCTGCCTTTCCAGCAAATCATTTCGCCCTAAATGCGCTGCAAAGTCCACCTGGGTAAAAATGTCTACCCCTGGAATCTTCCAATATACGGCGCCACAGAGCAATCCAAGAGAAGATGCTGTTTTGGACACAAACGACATGATACTTCCGGCGCTGCCCCCGGTGAGGATACCGCAAATGCCTCCGTGGAAATCCTTGAATGACTTGATGCTGTCTATGATTTCTTTTCGGGTGTCGGCATCTACGGCTCCCGCAGTACCGTAAATTGCGGCCAGTTTCCTTGAACTGAAGGCCTCATGAAATGAAGGTATTATCGAAGACCTCATAAAGAACCGTTTGTATAAGACCAAATCACCTTGCAGAGGGCTCTTCCAAAAAATCTTTACCCCCATATCCTGAAGTGTATTCATAAAAACAAGGTGCTCTGATCGGAAAAAGTATTCCTCTTCAGGGGCCTTTCTGAATGTCAGATCGCTGAGAAGGCCAAGATCAGCGGCGACAATGAGATAAGATGCGAGGCGACGATTAGGGAAATCCTGCAGGATCAATGCTGTATTCGGTTTCAGTTCATGTAGCAGTTGATCGTATTTTTCATTTAGCTTGATGAATCTTTGCCCTTGGGATTCACTCACGGCTGCGATGGTTTTTTCGTTAACGGCCTGTTCCGCGTAAAGTTTTTCTAATAGGGCGGAGTTTAGGTCAACATAGAACTTTCGCGTAACCTTTTGCAGGGAGGAGGCTGGTTTATAGACCTCGAAATACGCCATCTCTTTGACAAAGTCTTTTTCGCCGCCGACAAGTTCAAGATAAATGATCCCATTGGTGTGTTTGCTCCCCACCCTGGCATCAGCGTGTTCCGAATCTATAATGTAGATTTCGTTTTGCTGTGTAAAAAGGGTCGTATGGGATATGACGCCGCTTCCGGCAGGCACGACGACCTGGTCTACCTTTTTTTCCGGTTGGACAAAATATAGATCTTCACGAGGGATATGTTTCTGAACGGCAGCCTTCAAATATTCGGGAGTCAGGACCTTGGGGTTGGGAAGATGCACAAAAGGCATCACCGGTACAGCCAGAATGCCTTCCTCAAGCACCTTGGTTCCCTTTGGAACAATGATAATGCGGTTTGAAATCAGGTTGATGAGTTCCTGTGCAGTGTATTTGAGTTTAGAATTTCTCAAGTATATCTTGCCGACGTCAAGGCCGGGTATCATCAACTTGTTAATGGTGAGGTTTGCAGCGTATTCGGGAATATAGAACCAGAATCTCGCTTCATAAGAGATCTTGTTCCCTTTGAGTTCAAAGGCACTCAGTTTTTCTTGGTTAATTCCAAGCCTGGCCTTTGTGCTATGCAGGTCTGTTGTCAGGTAGTCATGATTGCGCGAGAAATACTGCATTTGTTCATCTTTAAGGGTTGTAGCAATTCGGGCAATGACCTCGATTTCGTCAGCATGAATGATATTTTCGATTTGACAATCGGGACTTTCATTAAGGGACATAATAGAACTCCAAAAAAATTTTACCGGGCAGATTGCCCGGTTCAGTTTGTTACGATCCAATTTTAAAACATGTTAATAATATCACGAAATTCGAAATTTATCAATTCATTATTCGGCTTCCTCAGTCGTTGGCATACCCTTTTTGGCCGCGATCTCCGGCCCTAGAAGTATGGCCAGCCATCGCGTTTCTTCTCTACTGTCTAAAGCGATCTTGGCCGTCATGGTCAACGGAACGGATAACAGCATCCCCACCGGTCCCAGGACCCATCCCCAGAAAAGAAGCGATAAAAAAACCACCAGTGTGGAAAGGCCAAGACCTCGGCCCATAAATCGCGGTTCAATGACACTGCCGACCAGCAGATTTATAACAACGAAACCGGCTGCCACAATAACGGATTTGACAAATCCGAGCTGGATAAGGGCGAGCAATACGGCCGGTACGGCCGCGATAATCGACCCGATATTGGGTACGTAATTCAAAAAAAACGCCAGAAGGCCCCAAAGCACGGCATAATTAACCCCGACGATGGCAAGCAAGATAAAAACCGCAATGCCGGTGGCAAGGCTCATCCAGGATTTAATGGCCATATATTGTTTAACGGTGTTGATGAACTTGTCGAAATTTTTTAGAGTGTTTTTTTCATCTCCAAATATTGTATGCAACTTGACCGGAAAACTCGAGGCTTCGATTAATATAAAAATCACGATCATCAAGATTAAAAGCCCATTGGCGAGGACCTGCCCCAGACTGTTCAATCCCCCGGCAACAAGCCTCATGGCCGCTCCCGTATCAAACAGTTTCGTCACTGCCAGGCCTGCCGTGTCTATGTTGTGTGATTCTAGCCAGGTTACCACTCCGGCGATCAGCGCACGAAGCTTGGCTTCATATACCGGAAGATCACCTGAAAAATCTTTGATTGATGAACCGACCAGTCCTGAAATTAAAAAGCCGATGAATAAAACGCCAAAAATTACGATAATCAGGGCCAGCCATATGGGAAGGCCTTTCCGGTGCAACCAGAATAACGGTGAGGCGCTGATGATGGCGATAAATGCTGCCAGCAGGAAAGGCACCACGATGGTCACGGATGCACGCATACCTGCGATGACCACCACAAAGGCCGCAACGGTCAACAAAATTTGGGATACCGATGCTCTATGAGGAATTTCTTTCATGGGCGTTAACTCGAATGTTTTCAAGAAAAAAAGTTGCTGATTAAAAACTTTTGTTGCAACCCTCTATTTTTAATGTGGATTTATCGAGTATTAGTCTTGTTCTATTATTTAAAAAACGAACTGTCAATCTTGATAAATTCCCGATTATCTTTTTGACAATTTGATTTTTTATAAACATCTGATATGATGCTATATAATTTCCGGGATAAATTCTTAAAAAGAATTTTGTGAGCCTTTCTTCACATGCCTGATTTCCAAAACTTTCAGGACGATGACGTGAAAAATGACCTGAATATTAATGAGAATCTTTAGGTTACTTGATTGAAGAAGGTTTAGGTAAAATCATATCATCGTTCATTTTGCCTGATTGGTATACCCACCTGCCTATGCGAGGCACGAGCAGGCAGGTCGGATGATGATTTTTTTCTCATTAATTTTCACCTAAAGGGCGAGCCGGAGGCTTTTATCTGCTGCGTTATTAAGGGCTCGCAATAGTACACTATGGCTTCGCCCTAAAGTGTCTTGCATATGAAAGCCTCCAACTCATTAAAAATTCAGGAATAAATACCGGATGAAAAAAGGAAAAACTATCTGTGAAGAGGAAATAGACCAAAATGAAAATAACACATCAGAAGTTAAGAGAAATTCAAGCTCCCATTGTGTCTTCCCTGATTCATGGTTTTGCAGGAGAAGTTGGCTATGAAAAAACAATGAAAATTGCCGGGAAGGTCATCAGCGAAGATGCCATCGCCTCAGGGAAAAAGATGGCACAAGAACTTGAAGGAAACACTCTGACGGAACTGTCTGAAATCGTAAAAAAAGTATGGGCCAATGATGGTGCAATAGAAATAAAGATGATCAAAGAAACTGACAGCGAGTTGTTTTTTGATGTTACCTATTGTGAATATGCCCAAATGTACGAAAAAATGGGGATAAAAGATATGGGACCCACTCTTTCGTGTATCAGAGATTTCTCGTTCTTAAAGGGATTCAATCCACAGATCGAATTAAAAAGAACACAGACCATCATGGAAGGCGCCAAATATTGTGATTTCCGGTTTGAAAAAACAAGATAATATCCGGCAGGTTAAATACGCTAAAATCAAGTGAGAGGAGGCAAGACATGTCCACTTTATTCGAAGAAACTGCAATTAACGGTATGGCGATGCCAAACCGAATGATAAGATCCGCTACCTGGGAAGGGATGTGCGACGTCGACGGTCGTCCCACGGGAAAATTGATAGACTTTTACCGTGTTTTAGCACAAGGCGGTATCGGCCTGATCGTTTCCGGATATACGTTTATAAGGCAGGATGGGAAGCAGATGCCCGGCAAAATGGGCATTCACACCGATGATTTTGAACCGGAGATGGTAGCGCTATCCAGTGCCGTTCATGACGAAGGCGGGAAGATCTGTGTCCAGTTGGTTCATGCCGGCGGCCAAACCAATACTGAAACTGCGGGACGTCAACCCCTTGCGCCTTCGGCTGTTCAGGTCGATCAATTTTCGGAGATACCGTCTGAACTTTCAAAGGATGACATCTTTGACATTGTTGCTGCATTTGGAGAGGGGGCTCGTCGGGCCAAGAGATGGGGTTTCGATGCCGTGCAACTTCATGGGGCCCATGGCTATCTGATTAACCAGTTTCTTTCTCCGCTAACCAACCGACGTACAGATGATTACGGCGGCAGTATTGAAAACCGCAGCCGGTTTCTTCTGGAAGTGTATAAAAAGGTGAGAGAGACGGTGGGAGCGGATTATCCTGTACTTATCAAACTGAATGCTGCGGATAATCTGGATGGTGGTTTGGAACTCGGTGATTCGGTTTACGCTGCCGAAAAACTCTCTAAAGAGGGAATCGATGCCATAGAGGTCTCCGCCGGCACCCCGGCCTCCGGCATAAAAAACCCGGCGCGTCAGAGGATAAATAAACCTGAGAAAGAGGCATATCACCTGGAACAGGCCCGTCGAATCAAGGCGGGGGTCACCTGTCCGGTGATGGTGGTGGGTGGTTTCCGGTCCTTCGAGGTTGCGGAAGGAGCGATCAAAAATCATGGCATGGATTATATCGCCATGTCCAGGCCACTGATCCGGGAACCCGACTTGCCCAACCGCTGGCTAAGGGGGGAACGCAGACCGGCCAAATGTATTTCATGCAACAGCTGTTTTAAGCCTGGCCTCGAAGAGGGCGGCATCTATTGTGTAGTTGAGAAAAAGGAGCGGGAAAAGGTTGCTAAAGGTTAATACCTGAATTTTGAATGAAAATTGATGAGAAACTTTGTAATCCTTAATTGAAGAGGGTTTAAACAACACCATAGGATCATACCTGTTGCCAAAATAGTAAATCGGATGATATTTTTTTCTCATCTATTTTCACCCTAAAGGGCGAGTCGGAGGCTTTCATCTGCTGCGTTATAAAGGGCTCGCAATAGCAGACTATGGCGTCGCCCTTAAGTGCCTTGCATATGAAAGCCTGCGACTCGTGCAAGATTCAGGTAATTAAAAAAACAAATTATCAGATGATGAACATTCGAACAAAATCCATATTCGTTTTAATCCTGCTTGGAATAGTTGATGTTGTGATTCCCATACCCATTATCGGCCTGATGTTAATTTATG
>Ga0209920_1000071_pt1 | contig 11581 bp, 10 predicted proteins | sample SalPonF2_C_D1_MG_FD_185729 | JGI IMG/M metagenome (GOLD analysis project Ga0209920, IMG submission 185729) | Salt pond soil microbial communities from South San Francisco under conditions of wetland restoration - Salt Pond MetaG SF2_C_D1_MG... ... | reverse complement strand
ATGATTGTTGGCAAAATGATTAAGAACCATAAATGCAAGTAATAGCAAAATGATTGTTGGCAAAATGATTAAGAACCATAAATGCAAGTAATAGCAAAATGATTAATATTCTTTTTGGATTGCTCTAAGATGCCGGTCAAACATAATGTCGTTGTTAAACAGATAACAGATAATGAGTTCTATTCTCTTGATTATAAAATTATGGCGTTAGTCTTTTCTCTGCATAAAGACCTTGGCCGATTTTATGATGAAAAGATTTATCAAAACGAGCTTGCTTATCGCTGTAAAAAAATAGGTATAGAAAAAGTTGAAACCGAAATTCCAATACAAGTTTCGTATAAAGATTTCACCAAGTATTACTATATGGATTTATTGGTTAATAGTTCTGTAATTTATGAATTAAAGACTGTGGAAGCTTTAACCGGAAAACATCAAAAACAGGCTCTCAACTATATTCTGATGGTGGGTATGCGCCATGGAAAGCTTGTAAATATGCGAACGTCTTCGGTTCAACATAGATTTGTTTCAACAAATCTGACGACAAAAGAACGTTATAAGTTTACAATTGACGATCGTGAGTGGAACGAATTGGATAAAGATAGCATTTGGGTAAAACAATTAATGGAAAATCTATTAGCAGAATGGGGAGCATTTCTAGATACAAATCTTTTTTACAGCGCTGTTACACATTTTAGAGGCGGGAAAGAAAATTTCATTCAAAGAATAAAGATAATGAACGACTCACGGATACTGGGCACTCAAAAAGTACATCTTTTGAACTCGGAGATCGCATTAAAAATATCAGCTGTTACAAATGACGCATATTTTTATGAAGAACATCTTAAAAAGTTTTTGAATCATACCTCTATTGAAGCAATACAATGGATAAATTTCAACCATGGTAAAATCATTTTTAAAACAATTTTTCGTTGAAACCAAATTTAGTTTTTTCTTTTTGAACCCAACAATTAATTATTTTGCCTTAAATTATTCTGCCTTGAACCATAGCATTTAATTATTTTGACCTAAATTATTCTGCCTTGAACCATAGCATTTAATTATTTTGACCTAAATTATTTTGCTTTAAACCATAGCATTTAATTATTTTGACCTAAATTATTTTGCTTTAAACCATAGCATTTAATTATTTTGACCTAAATTATTCTGCTTTAAACCATAGCATTTAATTATTTTGACCTAAATTATTTTGCTAATGTTATAAAATGTTGGCAAAAGCAAACAAGGTTCTGTTATGGAAATCCAAAAACCGCTTTTGAAAATTTGCAACCTAAGTGTTCATTACGGCGACATTCAGGTGCTGAAAAAGATCAACCTGTCGGTATGCGCCAATCAAATCATTTCCGTTGTTGGCGTCAACGGTTCGGGAAAGACAACTTTAATGAAGGCCGTTGCAGGCATTCTCCGTCCCATCAAAGGGGTGATCCATTATCAACATGAGGAGATACAAACGCTTCCGGTGTACGATGTGGTCCGCCGTGGTCTGGTTTATGTACCCGAGGGAATGAATGTCTTCCCTTTCATGAGCGTGTTGGAGAATCTGGACGTTGGCGCATACGTGGCCAGAGAAAAAAAACAGGACCGACTTTCATTTGTATTTGAAATCTTTCCTGTACTTGCCGAGAAACAGCGACAAATGGCCGGAACTTTGAGTGGCGGCCAGAAAAGAATGCTGGCGATTGCTCGGGGCCTGATGAGCGATCCCCGCCTTATTCTTTTGGACGATCCATTTCTGGGACTGGCGCCAAGGGATGTGGATCGGCTGTGCAATATCTTTAGGCAGATCCGCAGTCACGGTGTAACGCTGTTTTTAGCCGGTCAGCACGTGCGTAGAATCTTGAGGGTAGCGACCAAATCGTTTCTATTAGAAGAAGGTAAAATAACACTTTCAGGCAGCGGAGAACAGCTTATGGGGCATCCGCACTTGCGTGAAACTCTCTTTGGGATTGTCGCGGAATCCGGTATTGACATCCCGTGACCACTAAAATCTGCAATCCCGAACTTCAAAAGATTCAGTAGAATCAAGTGACCGAAACCTAAATGTTTATTGACTTAACATATAACTTTAGAATATTATTCATTTAATGATCTGTTTTTAGCATTTTTAATTCTAATATTGGAGGTTGAACAATGACCGAGGGACTGAAAGTCGGTATCACCCATGAAATGGAACGAGAAACCACCGAAGACATGTCTGCACAAAAGGTCTTCCCCTATGTACCCCATGTCTATGCCACAAGCGTGATGGTTGGACATATGGAAGCGGTTTGTGCCGAAATGGTCCTCCCTCACCTCGGTGAAGGTGAGCAAACCGTCGGAACCGGTATGAAATTTAAACACATTGCTGCTACGCCTTTGGGGATGAAGGTTCGCTACAGTGCCAAGTTAGCGGAAGTGGATGGTCCCAAACTGACGTTTGAGGTAGAAGGCTTTGATGAGGTGGACAAGATTGGTGTCGCCACACACCAGCGTTTTATTATCAACGCCGAAAAGTTTAACAGCCGAGTCGCAAAAAAGGCAGAGAAAACAAAGTGATCAGAAATCAGAGGTCAGAGATCGGGATGTATTCGTGTCTCTTATTTTGAAAGCCGAAATGCTGTAACCATTTTGGATGTCGAAGAATTTAAAAATACTTGGTGAAAACATTTAATTTTCACCTATAATTGAGGGGTCGGGGAGTTTTTCTCATAGATCCTTGAATATAGCGGAATGGATGATCTTTTTTTAAATCGGATGCTGTCTGAGTGGCTTAGGGATCGTTTGAAAAAACAGGCGCATACCGAAATCGTATCTTTAAAAAAAATTGAAATAACACAGAGAACCTATTGATATTCCAAAGATAGTTTCCTGTTTTTTCTTTACGATCCCTTGCCGCGAGTTCATGCGATTTAAAAAAGATTATCCATGGAGCGGTTGTTTAGAAAAACTCTCCGACCCCTCACCTATAATTAACATATTATAGATTTTTTCGAAAGGAGGGGTAGACCATGGCAGTGACGGATCCCATTCGCCAGTTGGATGCCATTCTGAAACCCAAAAGCGTGGCCGTTATCGGCGCCTCAACCAGCCCGGACAAAATGGGCCATGAAATTCTGAAAAACATCATCGACAGCGGCTTTGAGGGAACCGTTTATCCCATCAACCCCAAGGCTGATGTTATTCTCGACCTTCCCTGTCACAAGAGCGTCAAGGACATTGCCAAAGCACCGGACATGGCTGTTATCATCATTCCGGCCCGATTTGTACCCCAGGCAGTTCAGGAATGCGGTGAAGCCGGTGTGAAGGGCGCGGTGATCATTACCGGCGGCTTCAGTGAGGCCGGTGACGAAGGCGAACAGCTTCAAAATCAAGTCGTTGAGGCAGCGAATAAATTCGGCGTTCGTATCATCGGGCCCAACTGCCAAGGCGTAAACAATCCCCATCATCCCTTGTGTGCGTCCTGGCCGCTGCTGACCTACCAGGGCAAGATTGCACTCATTTCTCAGAGTGGCACGGTAGGCGCCGCCATGATGGACTGGTTGTCCGAGGATAAGCTTGGGACTGCCAGTTTTGTCAGTATGGGCAACCGGGCGGATGTGGATGAAGCGGACCTTATTGCCTATTTTAATCAGGATCCCAACACCGAGGTAATTGCTGCTTATATCGAAGGGATCAAACGTCCCGAACGGTTCATTCAGGCGGTGGAACAACTTCAAAAGCCGTTGGTGGTTCTTAAATCCGGCCGGACTCCCAAGGGAAAGGTGGCGGCCGAGTCCCACACCAAAGCTTTGGCCGGTGCGGATGCTATTTATGAAGCCCTTTTTGCAAAATATAACATTTGCAGGGCTTACACGGCGGAAGAGTTTTATGACTACGCCAAGGCCCTGGCTTATCTGAAACCACCAAAAGGCAATCGTATTCTTTTTATCACCACATCGGGAGGTGCCGCTATTCTGGCAACAGATCAGGCTGAGCAAGAAGGTTTAGACGTTTTTCCTCTGCCTGAGGAAGCGGTGGAGGCTGTAACGCCGCTCATTCCGGCCCATGCCATAAAGGCCAATCCTATCGATCTTACCGGAGATGCCACCGCTCAGATGTTTGGCGATGTTATTGAGGTCACCCGCAAATACTATGATACACTGGGTGTAATTTTTGGAGATCCGGTGGAAGATGCCTCCAGTGTCGTAACGCCCAATGCCAATGAGCTGATTATTTTTTATGGAGGGGCCGACGTCGAACGTTATGAAAGTGAACGCATGCACCTTAAAGGAATTCCGGTTTTCCCCACTCCCGAACGCGGAATAAAGGCCCTGGCCCAGGTACTTGAGCGTAAAACCCTGGATGCACCTCAGAAACCGACCCTAACGGTTCCGGTCACCGGCCGGCAACTTCCCCTTCATCAGGCATTTTCACGTATCGCCGAACAAGGATTGCCCTGTACCGAATTTGCGATAGCGGACAGCCGGACCCATGCCGTTCAGCTTGCACAGGAACAGGGCTTCCCGGTAGCGCTTAAAATCAGCTCTCCCGATATTCTGCATAAGAGCGATGTCGGCGGTGTACAGCTTGATCTGAGTTCTGCTGAAGCGGTTGAAAAAGCTTACGATGAGTTGCTGTCAGCTGTGAAACGCAACAATCCCGAAGCTCAGGTGGATGGCGTGTTGGTGAGCAAAATGGCGTCACCCGGACTGGAGGTTATTGTGGGAATGAATCGTGATCCTCAATTCGGTCCGGTGATTCTTTTTGGCCTTGGCGGTATCATGGTGGAAATTTTTCAGGATGTGAGCCTCAGACTTCTTCCCTTGACAAAGGAAGAGGCCTTGACCATGATACGGGAAATAAAAGGATACAGGCTTATTTCCGGCTATCGCGGCCGGCCGGCAGTGGATGAACAGGCCCTTGTAGACTGTTTATTGGCAGTTTCGCGTATATCCGAAGACTATCCCGAAATCGTTGAAATCGATCTTAATCCGGTCTTCGCCTATCCAAACGGAATACTAGTGGCAGATGTGAGGATGATTGTAACTTAGGGTAAGGAAAAAACCCGATGATGAATGAATTTGATAACCTTGTTTCAAGGCTCAAGAAGAAGTACCCCATGTTGCAAAACTTTACCGATCGCACCTTTGGTGTGGAAATCGAATTTTTCGGGCTGAAATATGTTACCATGCCGATAAATAACGGTATCATTAAACCCTACAACATTTCCTCCAGGGCCAAAAACGGGCGACACATCGTTGATCTCATCAAGGATTGCGGGGTATCCATCGGTGATGACAGAGACTCCTGGCACTTCGAAAAAGATTCATCGGTTCGAGGTAAAGGACACACCAGATGTGGTGCTGAACTGATCAGCCCGATCTTAAGCGGTATGGAAGGACTGGTACAAGTCTACAACGCTTTCCGATTTCTAAAAGCTATTGAAGGAATTGATATTGATGCAAGTTGCGGCATGCATGTTCATCACGGTGTTGACCCGGCAGGTTACAACTGTAAAGAACTCCAGCAGCTTGTACGCATTGTTCACCACTATGAAAATCTCTTTTACCTGCTTATTCCTGGAGACCGTCAGAATGCTGATACCTGCCGGCCCATGGAAATTGACGTAAAAGCCTTCCTGAATGTCTGCGACGGCGGTGATGATGACCACAATTGCCAAATCAAAGATCTCTGGTATTCGCTTCAAAACCGCTACGATGCAAAAAGTGGTGTGAATTCACGCTATGACAAGACCCGCTACCATGGTCTGAATCTGCACTCCTACTGGTTTCGCTCCACCATTGAATTTCGCTATCACTCGGCCCTGCTGGAAAACGCAGATGAGGCCATCCAATGGATCATTTTCACCCAGTTTATCATAGAACTGAGCCAGGGTCACGCTCCGGATATCTATTACTATCCTGAAGCGAACAAATGGCTGACAACCATCTATCAGATTTACAAAGAATTCGGCTATCAGAAGCGTATCAAGATGGCACCAACCAGCCTAAATCAGTCAGTAAAACATATAAAATTGTTTAACTAAAACTCAAGTTTCGCACCCTTAATTTTCAGCAACTCGTTACAGAGCGACTGGCCGGAAAAATTTTTTAAGGCAAAATTATAAGAACTAGAGGCGACCATGTGTGACATATTGGCAATCTCGGCGGGCTATAACTATACACCCAAAAATTATCTTCCCATTTTCGCGGAAAAGGGAAGTGAAAACATGAACGGATGGGGTATCGGTTTTTTTCGTGAAGATCAGGCTTTGGTGGAAAAATCCGCGGAGCAGGTGTTTAGCGATCAACAGGTTCACGAAAGCTTTCAGAGACTTGCCAGGGTCATCGACAGCCGGATCATCATTGTGCATGTGAATTGTCCCAAAAGCGGCGGCCGCCATAGTGCTCAACTCCATCCCTTCAAGCTTTCCTTCCTGGACCACAACTGGTTGTTTGCCCAGGTGGGCGTTGTTGAAAACATTAACGCATATCAAACCACTGGAACACCTCGGTTTGAAGTCAATGTCTATACAGCCAGAATTTTTGAATATTTAAGAGATCAACTGGTCTTGCTGCACCGCAAGAACCCTTACATTAGTGTATACATCGCCCTGCGCATCGCCATTCAAAAGCTCTTAGCTGACTATCCCGGGGATTACAGTTTTTTTCTGGCCAATGAATCGTTTCTCTTTGCCTTTTGTAACTTCCGACAACTGATGGTTCTCAAGGCGTCCGAAAGTATGGGAGATATTTTTCTGGTTACTTCCGTCAGGGAAGGACTGAGCCGACCCGATTGGCACCCCATAACACCGGACCCACAATCTTTAGGTGAGCTTTTGGTAATTGCCGGTCCGGATGTGTTGTATGCCGGTGACGTTTAATTCTGGTTACATGTTGCTGGTTGGAGTGAAACGAAAATCACGATATATCGGGAATACTGGTTGCTGCACTGGTTGAATCAAAATGGCAATCCCGATTCATCGGTGTACTGGATATGCAACCTAAATCCGCAATCGTAATCTAAAATCCAAAATACTATAAATGTGTGACCTCTTTGCTTTGTCTGCCAAGAAAGATTATTCGGCTCCGGAATTCCTACCCGTTTTTGCAATTCGGGCCAAAAAGAACATGGATGGCTGGGGCATTGGTTTTTATCGTAAACACCATGCCCTGGTTGAAAAGTCGGCTGAACAAATTTTCCACTCAGGCGAATTGCACGACAGCTTTCAAAGGCTGGCCCGTGTCGTAAAGAGCAGAATTATCATTTGCCATCTCCGTTTTCGGACCAGCGGGCTCATAGACGAGTGCCATGCCCATCCCTTTGTTCTGAAATTCGGTGGACATGATTGGATTTTTGCCCATAACGGCAAGGCACCGGCCATTGAATCTTACAAAAGCAGCGGCATTGCCATTGAAGATACCATAAGCGACTCGGCTAGAGCGTTTGAATACCTGCGGGACCGTATGGAAGAACATCACAGGCATGATGCTAAGCCTGAGAAGCTTTTCAATACCCTGTCAAACAGTATTTCGCAAATGATTGACCAGTATCCGGGTGACTACAATTTTTTACTGTCCAACGGCCATCTTCTATTTGCCTTCACCAACCATCGCCAGTTTATGTTGATGAAAGGAAGCGAGAAACTAAAAGGTGCCTTCCTGCTCACCACCCTGGCACGCGGATTAACCAAAGAAAAATGGTTGCGGGTGGCAAAATCCACCAATCGCCGGGGACTGCTTCTGGCAATTTCAGGCAATGATGTTATTTTGCATCAATCGATTTAACAGTAAAGAATCCCCCGCAATGCGGGACAGGCTTGGCCCATCAAAGATCCCGCATTGCGGGGGAAGATGTTGTTTCGCTATAACCATCTATGCGGAACGGCATCTGACGCAGTAGATGCGGTGAAATTGGAAATCCCGTAGGGTTTCAAATTATTGAAATTCAAAATGTCAGAATACCTAAAAATATTATTAAATTAACCATTTCAAAAATTTGAAACGCTCAGCTTAGGAAATAGTAAAATGCAGAGTTTTTCATCAACATATAAAAATCAATTACAAGAACTGTTTTTAAATAAATCCGATCTGGTGATCGACTTTCCAAAATGGCTCCTTTCCGACCAGTCCATTGAAAACTACCGGTCTATTTCAAAACTGGCCTTGGTTGAAATCGCCGGCCGTGACAGCATCGCCGCCGCAGTGAAAAGCGTACAGGAATACGGCTTCACTGATTTATTGCCCACTTATGTATATACCGGAACCGAATACGGCCCGTGGGACACTGTAAACCAGGCGCTATTACGTCTGAAGAACCGTCTACCCAAGGTTCGGGTCCATCCGTTGATTGTTCTGGGTTCCCCGGATTTTTGGAAAGCCCTCAACGGCGCCTTTATCAGTGAACTGTCGTCTATCTACGGTTTTTATACCCCCTGTATCGGTTGCCACCTGTATTTGCATGCGGTCCGTATTCCTTTGGCGCTTTTTCTCAGCAATATTCCCATTATATCCGGTGAGCGTGAACGTCATGACAGTTCCGTAAAGATAAACCAGATTCCCGAAGTTCTGGATTTATATAAGAGCCTGACCGAAACATTTGGCATTCAACTGCGCTTGCCGCTTCGAAAAATCACCCGCGGTCAGGAGATAGAAACGATTTTGCAAATGGACTGGCAAGAGAATAAAGAGCAACTGCACTGCTCTCTTTCGGGCAACTATCGCTTGGTTGATGGTTCGGTTGAGATGAACAAAACACAGGTTGTGCGCTATCTCAATGAATTTGCCGTACCATGTACCGAAAAGATCGTCCGGGAATATATATCCGAAAAAATTCCGAATCATGTAAAGATCGCAAAACAAATCATACAAAATTTGAAACCTGTCGGGAGTACTCAATGAAACCAAAAGTTGCGCTGTGCAATTTTTTCGATGATATAGAACAACTCAAAGCATTTGCTCTTGATAATGATTTTTCAGGCGTAGACTGGTCGTTTAATATGGAAGAGTTTCCATCAAGTCCTTTGGAAGAGACCCGGTGGGTCGAGCATCTATCCGCCTTGAAACCCCTTGAGGTGCGTTACCACTGTCCGTTTATAAAAGTCGATCTCGGCCACGAGGATTCTTATAGAGTATTATCCGCCGTTAACCTTTTCCAGCACGTTATACGACTGGTCTCCAAAACCAACGGCAAATTCTTGACCTTGCATGTGGGACTCGGCCATAATACGACCCGCATACTGTCGTGGGAAAGAACCATCACCAATTTACGCAACCTGGTTCAGTACGGCGCTGATCGCAGCGTAAAAGTCTGTCTGGAAAACCTGGCCTGGGGATGGACCAGCAAACCCAATCTTTTTGAAAAATTGATTCGTCGAACCGGCGCTGGGATGACCTTTGACATCGGCCATGCACAGGCCTGCGAATCTGTCAGCAACCAATACTTTTCTCCTGAAGATTTTGTCTCCCCCCATCCGGATCGGGTCCACAATGCACATATCTACCACACCGAAATTTCCGGATTGGGACATGTGCCGCCGGATGAAATCGAAGACATCAAAGAACGCCTCGATATATTGCGCCAAATCGGCTGTCTCTGGTGGGTCATCGAAATAAGAGACGCCGAAAAGTTGCTGTGGACAAAACAGATCGTAGACGACTATATTGAAAAAGCATTTCCGGTAAAAGTTTCCGACGTGTCAGTCAATAACCACCCCTAAAGGGGTCTTCAATAATAAATTGTTCACCGCAGAGTCGCAAAGATCGCAGAGTTTTTGGTTTTTCTATTTTGCTTTTCGCTGACCCCAGAGAAATAGGCTTTGCATTCTACAGGGCAGGGACACCGAAAAGCAAAACGACTCAACCCTTCGGGTAATAAAATACCCGTATTGGCACCTCGCAAGCAAAGAATTGATGGCTTATGTCGTTTCCGCAGCGTAAGCTGCTTAGTGCTTTTTCATTGCCGGCGTCCCTGTCCCGCATCAAGCGGGGTCAACGGCAATGAAAAAAATATTATTCTCTGCGTCCTCTGTGTCTCTAGCGAAGCCCCGCTATGCGGGACAGGCAGGGCGGTGAATATAAACTCATATACCTGCAAAGCAAAGCTGGGACCTTCAGCTTAGCCGAAGGTTTTATCTATTAATGAAGGTGTTGAAATGAAGGTTATCATGGTGCTTTTGGATGGGTTGGGAGATCGCTCCTACAAAGCCCTGAATTATAGAACGCCCCTTGAGGCCGCAGACACCCCTAACCTTGACCGCCTGGCCGAACTGGGCGGAAATGGCTTGTTTCACCCCTCAAGTCCAGGTCTCTGCTTTCCCAGTGAAACCGCCCACTTTCTGCTTTTTGGCTATGATTTGAAAAATTTTCCCGGCCGGGGACTGTTTGAAGCCGTGGGTGAAGGGGTATCTTTTGATGACGATGACGTCCTGGTTTTAGCACACATTTCCGGTGTCATATGGGAAAACAACCGGCCCGTTCTGACATTGGGCCGGGATAACATCAAAGGAACATTTAAAGACATCGGCCGTCTGTATTCTGTCATCAGCAGCTATGAATCCGAAGGTGTCAGCATACGGCTTCAGCAAACCCGGCGAAACGATGCCATTCTGGTTTTAAACGGCCCTGTTTCCCCGTACATATCCGATTCCGATCCGATAATTCTCGGCAAGCCTGTCAGCAAAATTGTTCCATTGTCTGAAAATCCGGAGCCGGAAAAGAGCAGACAGACCGCCAAGGCACTGAACAACTACCTCACCTTCTGTTATCACCAGCTTAAAAATGCAGTGACCAGGGATCTGTCCCATGCGCTTAAACCTCCGGCTGAATATTTTTTGGTCACTCAGCGCAGCGGTCGCCGTATCGACCTGCCGCCTTTTCAGCAACGCTGGGGCCTCGATGGACTGATGATCGCTTCAGGATCTGTCTATGGCGGTTTGGCCCATGAGCTAGGGATCGACTTTCAATGGGTTCAGGACTCTGATGAACCTGGCATGGACTTAAAAGATCGAATCCGCATGGCCCTGTCCGATACAACCCACGATTTTTTTCACGTGCACACCAAAGTTCCGGATGAAGCCGCCCATACCGGAGACCCGCTTTACAAAAGGGATCAAATTTCTCGCCTCGACCGGGGGTTGAAAGAACTGTTAGATATCGTCGAAAAAGAAAAAGATCTGCTGGTGGTCATCACAGCGGATCATTCAACGCCGAGCATATCACCCATGATTCACTCCGGCGAACCTGTACCTGTTATAATGGCAGGTCCTTCCGTTCGAAGGGATGATGTGAGGAATTTTTCTGAAACCCATGCGGCAAGCGGATGCCTGGGGATGCTTCGCGGCGCCGAACTGATGTTGATGATTCTTAACTTTTCGAATCGAGGCAATTTGGACGGACATCAACTGGGACCCACCAAAAGGGCGTATCTGCCGTCCGACGTTGAACCATTTGAACTTATCACCTAAACTGAGCGTTTTATACTATTCTCCTATTACAGGTTTGAGTACCGCTGTGATTTGCCGGAGATAACACAGGTTCAAAGGTTATAGATTTTTTAGGTGAATTTTTTAAGCAATCTCTGCACGAACGTTATATATTGAAAACAC
>Ga0209920_1000069_pt1 | contig 11645 bp, 19 predicted proteins | sample SalPonF2_C_D1_MG_FD_185729 | JGI IMG/M metagenome (GOLD analysis project Ga0209920, IMG submission 185729) | Salt pond soil microbial communities from South San Francisco under conditions of wetland restoration - Salt Pond MetaG SF2_C_D1_MG... ... | reverse complement strand
AATGAAATATTCCAAACGAACAAATTTTATTGCATTTTTTTATTAATTTATTTTGTTTGTGTTTATATTTTACTTATAATTGCATATTAAATCACAACGATATTTGAAGTAACCAGCCCGCTACCCCCATAAATAGCTATCCAAAAGCGGGCCTTAACCGGGAGTGATCTCCTACGTCCCCTTAACAATACTCCCGGTTACTTCTTTTTTTTTTAAATGGAATAGTATATTAATTGTTAAAATTACGGATATGGAATTTGAAATTATTTTTTGTGATGATTGTGGCGAAGAAATACACGGATTATATGAAGATAATAAAGATGGATCTTACACATGTATGGTTTGCCTCATGAAACGCGATGATGATTACGTTATTGATAACGAAATGGGTTGCGATTGGTAATATTGCGTCTAACGGCTCTGATAAAAAGTCGTTTTAATGCTTTTATCTTTTGTTGCGCTTATGTAAAAAAGTTGGTGAACTCAAGTGGTTAAGAGGGCAGACTGCAAATCTGCTATCGTGAGTTCGAATCTCACTACCAACTCAAAGGACGGTTCGAATCCGTCTCGGTTGCTAAGGTCTTTGGAGAGGCGGGAGCTTGGTTCGAATCCAAGTGATTAAGGTTGTATTTGAAATCATATACAACTAACTCTGGGAGCAGATAGCACGTGATAGTGGGAGCGTTAGGCGGTTTTGGAAACTGAACCGTCTCCACTTTTTTATTAAGCACAACTAAAATACATATAAACCTTATTCTATGAAGAAAACAACACGCATTTATTTAGCAGAACAGACTTATCCGAACAAAGGAAAATTTGAGATTTATGAAAACGGTAAACCCACGGGTCAGATTGTTGACAGAAAACGTATCCGAAAATTGCTAAATAAAAGCCAATTTAAAGACTTTTCCATGGGAGATGATATTTTCATAGTCCCAAAAGAGAACATTCAAAATAATCCCACTAAATTAAAATTCTATGGCAAAACTCACGACAACTTCAACTTCTGACAAGCTCACAGATGCTGAAAGAAGTTATATCTCCGGCATTCAAAAAGAACTTGAATTTTGTGATAAATTCAAAGAGTTCATGGGTCAAGTGCAGAAAATAACCATCAATCAAGACCGTTCTAAGGCTGTAATTTTTATTCATGATAATACAAACTACTTGATTGATATTGCTTTAAAATGTAACTTTAGGAAGAAATTATGAAGCAGTTAGGACCATATAAACTCCCGATAGATGACGTGATAGTGGTTCATGATTTGAATACTATCGCTGATATTGTATGTGATCTTGACAGCAGAAAGCTTATCAAACTTCTTTCTGTAAAGCTCCCGTACCAGACTGACATCTCCACTCAGTTCTATGCATTTCTCCCAGGTGAGAATCATTTTATTGTGATAGTGAGAAACCCACCAAAAGAAATGAGAACTGAATCTACTGATGGATATATACTTTATCTGGCGGAGTCTCCTTATAAGGCCTATTCGTTCTTCTTTAGAATATCCTCTATATTTAGAGTTGGGACTAATGAGAGATATGTTGGATCTAAAATAACAGCTAAAATCGCTTCTTTTTTAAAGGGTGAGAAAGTGGCTGTTTAAATGTATACAATCTATTAAAAGGGATAGGGAAAACTTAATAGAGTACCTGTAATAAAAAACACACGTAAAATGAAATTAAACTTAGAAATTGAACTCGACTGGATTGATGATGAAATGAATCTTGATGAGACTGTAAGGCAAAATGTAATCGACACTGTTGTAAAAAAAATACAAAAAGGGGTCGAAGAAAAAGTTGAAAGCAAAATCAACGAAACAATTGATAATACTGTTGTTCAAAAAATCAACGAAAAAACAGAAAAGCTATTCGATGATTTCATGAACCGGGAAATTAGTATTACGGATAAATACGGAGACAAAATTAAGGTTTATCCAGATGTTTTTGCCCTGATCAAAGAACGGTTTGATAATTTTATGGAACAAACTGTTGATGATAAAGGGAATACATACGATGGCAGCTACGGAACCAAATACAAACGTATTTATTTCATAATTGACAAGCAGTTAAAAGAATTTGCTGATAAGTTCACAACCGAAGCCGTTAAGACTGTAAGTGCTGAAATTAAAGATCATGTCAAAGAAGGACTGACCAATAAGCTTGGTTCTGAGCTTATGAAAGTTCTTAAAGTAAATGATATGCTTAAACTGAAATCATAACCCGCTAAAAAACGCCCGGTTTAATTCACCGATAATCTCAAGCTGTTCATCAACGGAGTATTTGTAATCAAATATTCCGTTTTTTTGTTTTGGGAAGTATTTTTTGTATTCCTCCCTGAGCTCTTCTTCAAGTGCTTTTAACTTTCCCCAGTCTGCAGTGGCCCTACCGTTTGTCTGTTCTTCTATATCAAGTGAGTATTGTATTCTTTTTTCCTCGGTGGCCTGATCGTATAATGCGTGCTCCCCAGGTGTAAGCAGAACTATATTCCTTGCATAATACTTGAAGTACGGATATTTGTTTTGTGCTTTGGGTAATACGTGAGCAAATAAATTCAAGAAAAACGGAGAGTTTTCAAATTCCCTTAAAAAAAGCCCTGATATAAAAGACTTTTTATTTGAACGCATCCAGATTTGTTTGAATATGTAAATCTGGGTAACCTGAGATCCTCTTACCTGAGCCATTAGTCCTCCATTGATTTGTAGCCCATCTTTTCACCAATTCCTTTTTTAGTTAGCTTGGTGGCTAAATCGGCTTGGTAAAGCTCATTTATACGAGTTAATGCTTTGGTTTGGAAATCTTCGCCTTCGTATGTTTCTATGTGATCATTCCATGAAGATTCTGTATTGCTCAAAGCAGGAGTGAATATACAATATCTTAAAATCACACCTCCATTATCAGCTATTTCTAATCTGATATCCCTGATTTCCTGATTGGGTTTTAAAACGATTGGTTTCATAATAATGATTTTTTAGTTTATCAAAGATAATAAAAAAGGGAAACAAAATCATCCCGACCTGTTTCCCTTTTACATAACATTGTAAGAGAATCTATGCAAATATAGATAATCAGATCAAATTAAACAACATGTTTATTGCCCTAGCCGTTGCGCTGAAACAAACATCTTCTTTTGAACTGTAATGTTTGAATACAGGGACGCTGTTTTTTATCTCAATGAATCTTTCATTGGTTAACCCTGCATCTGTAAGCTGCTCAAATAAGAGCTTAACCCGTTCAAAGCTTCTCTTTCCTCCTTCTTCCGGTAGTTCAGGCACCTTAATGTTGAATTTGTTGGTTAAATGGGCTTCATTTGGGTTTTCGTCAAATGATTTGTCCGGTTGAATATCCTCAGGTGAACTTTCCTCTGGCGTGTTTTCTGGCTCCGGGTTGTCCTGCTCTTCTTTGTCTTGAGTATCATCTTCTTTGTACTTCGCAACAAGATCATCAAGATTATCAGATTGATAAGAGAATATGATTCCTCTTAATTTTGCATGGGTGTTTTTACCAGGTAGAACTTCCAATGCTTTTGCCATGTCATCGTTCTTCTGAATAAATTCAAGCAAATCAGAAGTCTCAAAGTTTTCCTTCATGTATTCTTCTGTGAGCTCTCCGAATAAGTTTTCCAATGTTTTTTCTTCTGTCTCAAATTCCGGCTCTGTAACTTCCGGATCCACCCCTTCGACTTGAGGCTCTTCCGACTGTTTTTCTTCAATGTGATTCTGTTTGTCGATTTTCTCAACGGCCCTGGATGTCAATTTTTGGCTTCTTTCCTCATTGAAGTTACGGCTTGGTATTTCTATTTTAGCTCCACTGGATGTCGGGATGGCGTATGTTTCATCTGCCGGCATATCAATTGCCTCTTCTGTGGTGTAGGCTCCATTTAATACATCACCAAACAAGTCCCTGGCTAAAAATCCCAACGCCCTGTAAGAGATCATTCTCTCGGGGTACTTGTACCAGGCAGATAACTTGTGTTTCCATCCATCTTGACCGGATAATTTTGACTGATCAATCCATAAGCCGGCTCTTTTTGCTCTATCCACAGAAAAAGAACGGGTCATTACCAATCCGTTGTCTTTTCTTTTTGCTGTGATGGAAACTTCGTAATCTTCACCTTCAATCGATCCGCTTACTGTTTCTTTCCATGAACCCGGTCCCAGTGCGCCTGATCTGAAGATGAGCATCTTCGCTCCATCTCCTTTGATTGAAATAAGATTATTCACCGGGACTACTTGCTGAAGTGACTGCATTGGAGATAACCCACATTCCATACCGTACTGAAGAACCATTACTACTGCAGCCGGCTTTCCTTTACTGAAATCTGGTTTATTTTTTTGATCTTTTTCATAGAAATGAGCCGGGCACAATCCGCTTTCAAGCAAAGTGTTTGCGTACTGCATCATGTTTTCAATGCTCTGAGTTGCATTTTCTACAAATGCTAAAGATGTTGATTGTTGTTTTACTACTGTTTTTTCCATTGGTTGAATTTTTAGGTTGCGTAATTATATTTATCGTATTTGCTTTGCCAGTTTCTTTCTTCTGGTGGAATCCATGGCAATTCTAAGAACGTAAAAAAATCTACCTCATTATTGAATACCGGAGGTAATGTTGGGTTTTCTTTAAACTCAGGTCTTATGTACCATTTATTACCTTTTTTTGTACACTGAGACTTACGTCTTAATCCATCAACTGTTCCACACCACCCTTTACGATTCCATGTTATCGCTAATTTGATGTGTGAAAACGCACTTGAACCTGTCTTTATTGCTAATATCCTTCCGTAGTCAAACGGTTGTGCTATATGGAGCTCTATTTGAACATTCTCTTCCGGATACTTGAATCTTTTAAGCCGTGGCCCGTTCGTGGTCATCCCTTTAAAGTTCTTATGGAAGACATTTGATAGTGGGTTTTTCAAATCCTCAACGCAAACAATGTCAATGTCGCCTATCTCTTTGCATTGTCTTCTTAAACTTCCGGCAACTTCGCATTTTAATACATGTGGCTGAATAAGCTTTAAAAATCGTCGTGAAATACTTGTTGCCTTTTCAATTGGTATCTTTTTGCCGGTGGACATGATTAAGTCTTTATGCAGTTAAATGCGTCGTTTGAAGTAAACCATCTCGCTTTACCGTCGGCCTGAATGTTCTTTCTGCCACGGAGACTGAACTCAACTGTTACCCAGTCATCTTCCCGGATGCCATCAAGAAGCTTCATGTTGTCATTTACAAAATCAAATGGGATCTCTTGGCGGTATTTGTTATTTACCCATCCTTCAATCACTAATGATCTTTTACTCATTTTGTCAGTGTAGAAGATAGGCAGCGAAACAAACACTACCTTACCTGTAAACTCGAATTTGTTAACCTGTACTTTACTCATGATTTAATTTATTATTTAATTGGTTACATATATCTTTGTTATTCCACCTCCACTATCTCCACCTCAGTCCGTGGAGTTAATTCAGTATAACATTTTTGCGCTGTTACTAAATAAACCTGGGAATCGTCTTTCCAGTATATTTTATTAAAAGCATCTTTTACAAATTTAAGTAGATTATCTGTATCCGGTTTTGTAATGTGATAAGACGGTGCAGATTTCTTCAATATAGATGTGTTTTTACCACTTCCATAGTGTGACTTAGGTCTTGGCATATAAAACACAACAACAAGCGAAATTGGACCCGTAAATGGAGAATCTGGTTTTAATTTAGAAATAGCTTTCCATGAAAAATCTTCTTTATCTTTTGATGACGGGTCATAAGTACGAATAAATTTACCGGCACGAACAGCCCTGTGTCTTTTTAAAGCTTGCGGAACGCCTTCTATGGTTATAGAGATTCTTTTCATCTTATGAATTGTATTTGTATTGGATCGAATAATTCTATTCTTCCTGATTTCATGTTTTCACAAATGGCAACCGTATAACTTACTCCGACTCTCTGTCCGTATATGTCTATAATCTCGTATCTCACACCCCAGTTATGAAAGTAGTATCTTTCTTTTACTATTTCATCGAGTGGTTCCATGTCTTCATTATACATGGTTTTCTCGACTAATACGAGCTCTTTCATACAAACTTCCATTTAAAGCCGCCAGTGGAATGCCTTCTTCCATTGGCAACCCTTGAGATGTTAGCTTGGGTTATACCAGTCAATCGCTCTGCTTCTTTTTCTGAATCGAACGTAGATATTATGTTCCCGGATAAATCCATTTTTGCTACTCTTTTCTTTTGCTGATTGCGATCAAAGTAATTATCATGAGCCGATACGAAAAGATTAAGCATTATCTCACGTAATTCCTGTTCGTAAATCTTAGCTACCATGCCGCTTCTCATAGCTTTCTGCAGATGAGCTTCTACTATATCTTCCTGTGTCATTACTTAAATCCGTTTAAATCCAATTTTTCGTATTCCTGATCAATGTAGTTTTCGCTTGGTTTTTCCTTTGTTTTGTTGTTGTAAACCCTATTTTTAGAGCCTTTTTTAAGGGACCAGTTAACATAACCTAAATTACCAAAATCAACTCCCTCGGATGAATTATCACTGAGAAACTTCACGAATACGTTTTTAATCCGGGTTCTTTCTTTGTCGATTTTAGTCTTGAGAGATCGAAGAAAATTATCTTGACGGGCCAACTGAAATAACTCTACTGTCCCGGTGATGGTTTCTCTTTCTTTAACGAATTTCTCTTCCATGAAGTCGTTATAAGCTTCCGAATAATCCGGATCTGGCTCACAATACTGAATGACTGTATCATTTTTTTCTGACTCCTCAATGTTTCCTTCTGCATCCGCCAGGTCCCTTTTCTTTAACGCTTCTCTCGCTGGAAGAACTCTGTCATACCAGAATCTTTTAGTGATGCTTAATATCCTTTCGGTTAACAGATCGTCTCTTTGTACTTTTTCAACCCTGAAGTCACCACCATCAACCAACATGGCTATCTCTGCATAGTCTGTCTCCATTACTGCCATATACTGATGAATCTGTGCTAAATATGAGTCTGGCATCCCATTCTCCCACATTTTAGATGACCAGTACCCCATGGCCTTACATTCAAGAACTCCTTCGGTTTTTAGCGGTTCCCCGGTAATGAGATTAAACCCTCCGTCAATATTTATTAACCTGTCTACAGAGATAAATAACCATGGGTATTTTGGATTTACTATATATCCATTCACATTTCTACATTTACGAATTATCTTATCGTTTTTGTAGTTCTCAATATAGCCATCCTTAGTTCCGTCATAGTACTGCCAAACCTTTGCAATGGTATCTTCGTTTATTCTTCCGAAAAACATCCGTTCATTGTCATCTTTTCTCGGCTCAATAGTCCCAATTTTCTCATGATATAGTCTGATAGAGGTATCGTATTTATTGATACCTAGTACAGTCCCGCACTCAGAACCGCCAATGCCTCTCTCTTGTCTGAATTTGTACCATTCATCTGTACCGTATGGTATATGGAATATTTGGAGATCTTTTTTCATCCTAAATCAAGATTTAAGGGTTCAAGTGCTTTTTTAAGATCAGAGAACATTTCTTCCAGCATCTCGGCTTGCATGCTCATTAATTCTTTTGGCTGTTTTCCTTTTGAGGATATGTTTTTAAGCCATTTGGAGTACATAGAAGCCATTAAATCAGTTAAGGCTTCATGTTGGGTCACGAGTTCTTTAACGTCGTTATATAACCTCGTAAAATCGATATTTCGGGTATCAATTCTCATGAACTCATCTTTGGCTTTTTCTTTTTGACCCGGCTTCCACTGATAACTTTGGTCCTGGAGAAATTGTTCAGCCTTTTTAACCCGTGCATTCAACGGATCCATGTACTTAGCCTTGAATAGATCAAGTTCTTTTGCAGCTTTGTAGTTATTTACTTTGTCGTTCATAGTACTTTGTATAATATTTGAAATTCCTGTACGAAATGATGTTCTTCTTCATCTATCCGGATAACACTCGCGGCTTTTCTCTGGTAATGCACTTTATCACCAACTGATATTTCCTTACATACCGGACCAGCTTGAATGACCGTGCCTAAGTTTGGTTTTTCTTTTATTGTTTTAGGGATAATAATACTCCCTATTTTTTCGGGATTATCTTCTGGCTTAATTAATACTGCAGATCCTTGTACTTGCATGGTTTGGTGATTTTTAGTTTAAAATTAATTCATCTTAATCAATAATCAGGTAGTCATATGTGATCTTATTTAATTAGAGTCATGCTACTGAATTTTACTTTATGCTTGTTTTTTTCAGAGTCACTTATAATATAACTCTTTTGACCTCTTTTGCCGACATAATCAAGAATAATGCATTTACCATATTTCTCTGTGATAACATTCCTGCCAATTAAATGAGTACCGCCCAAGTTTAATTTTTTGTGTTTTTTAGGTTTTGCTTTCTGATTATTATATGTCTTTTTTCTGCCCATTGAATTATAAAATCCAGGTTGCGCGGTTCTTGGATAACCTACAGCTTCTCCAATATATTCCCCTGTTTGTTCATCCAAAATTCCTACAAGTATCATGTCTGCTATATCGCTCATTTTTTTTTAATAGTTTAAAATTAATATTTAAAGTCTTATTTTATAACATCGTATATAATACATTAAAACGTATTATATACGGTCGTTATCAAAACGGCAAATCTTCATTATTATCCGGATCTTCAAATACGCCAGCCTCTATTCTTTCATCCGGGTCTACTCCGGGTTGAGATTTCTTATTGCTTACCTCAAATCTTCCAATCCCGTTCATCTCTATTCTTACTCTATCTTCATTTCCTGTTTCTTCAAATCTTATTTTTTCGGTTTTAATGATGGTAGGAGCATTTGCCACAGTAATCCATTTTTCGTCCTCATCCTCATCCCCGGTTAAATCTTCCGGATTCTTTTTCTTCATTTTATATCGATGAGCAATTATACCAATATCTGCTTTCTCTTTCCATGCTGAAGACCCTTTTGCGTCATAAAGAGATGGCATTTTGTAATTATTTCCTTGCTGTTCTATTTTCTTTGGATGCACGATGATTATAGCGCATAAATCCCAATAGTCAATGAAATCTATCACTCTATCCAATTGCTGTGAAATAAAGTTGGTTTCTGTTTGATATTTTGGCTGTTCATGCTCTATCTTATTCCATGCATCAATTACGAATCCAAATATGTTTTCAGTTTTTCTAAGATAAATAAGATATCTCTGTATGCTATCGAGTGTATTTAGATTGTCTTTATTTACTGAGCCTCCAAATGCCTCAAAATTCTTCTTATCCGGACTGATGATGTAGAAATGCTTTTCAATAAACCGAATTGCTTTTTTAAACATTTCATCACTCATACTGTTACTTCTGCCGGTCTTGATTGATTTACCGGTTAACACTTCTGCCATTCGAGCATGTTCTCTTGATATTGGCCTGTTTTCAGGAGTAAACCAAGCAAATTTCAAATCTAACTCTACATTGTGTCTTATTAGTTCAATAATCCACCATCTGATAATTGTAGTTTTTCCGGAGCCAGGGACACCGGTTAGAATAACAAGTAATTTTCTTTTTATGGTAAATAACTTATCAATCTCAGGAACTCCAATACCCAATCCTGCTGTAAATCCATTCTCACGATAAGCCATGAGTTCGTTGATAACATCAGAAGGTTTTATTATTCCTTTAATTGGAAATGATTTTATTTTTTCAAATACTTCTGTTACTCCTTCTTTGCCTTTAGCTATCAACCCTTTTTCTTCATTGCCTTTAAATACTTCGTTTATGTCTTTGTATCCTGTGGGGTATCGTGCTATTCTACATCTATCCTTGCCAAGTATCATCCCCATTTTATCCAGAAGATTCAGCCCTGCTTCGTCATTATCAACACTGAGAATGAAAATATCTACTTCCTTGAAAATGTCCTGAACGTATTTATCAGTAAGATAGGCAAACTCTTTTTTGAAATCTTTAGCGTTTACAGACGGTGCTCCTTGCGGTATTGATATTACATTTTCATACCCGCATTCAACCCATGTCAATGCGTCTATTTCTCCCTCAGTAATGATTACTTTAACGTCTTTTAATTTATTTCCGTCATCATCATGGGTTTTTATAAAGTTCATTCCCCATGGGATTATCCTTGTGTTATATTGAGAAGATATTTGGTGCCATTTAATTCCTTTTTCTCCTTTCTTCCACTTAAAATTAAGGAACTTCACATTAACCAATGTCATATGCATGAAAAATGGGAATCCTAATAATAAAGTCCCTTGTTTGCTCATTTCATACACATTCCTGCTCATGGCCGTTTTTAGACTTATTCCTCTTTTTGAGAGGTAATTTCTCGCTTCAATGCCATATACTTTTTCTTTAGTAGGCATTCCGCTATGTTCTCTTACTTTTTCGTACTTGTCCTGTATGTCAAGATTCCCACTCCATCCACAATGATGGCATTTATACCATCTGTTACCTGGTTCATCATTTACCGTTAAACATGCTACGTTTTGTTTCTTTCTCTTTGAGCTGCATTCAGGACATTGAGTAACATATCTTTGTCTTCCGGGTCGTGTTTTAATTCCTAAGTCTTCAAATTGTAGCATATTCAGATATTATTTAAGCTAAACCGAGTTCATTATTTGCAAAATCAATGGCTTCATCAATGCTTCTTAAAACTGCCTTCCACATTTTCCAGTTATGACTTGACCTTTTAAATATAAAAATCTCTTTGTCTCCAACGAAAGGTTTTATGTCGTATGTTCTACTGATATAGTCTATTTCTAATACCACTTCTGCCTTTTTTCTTTGTTGAAAATCATTAATATATTCAGTGCTGAATAAATATTTACTGTTTAGTTTTTTCATGGGTTTTCATTATCGATTAAAAGTGCCCCTCGAATAAATTTCACTTAATGTCTCACGAGGGGCTTTTATTGACATTAAGCTATCCTACTTATATCCATGGTTCATTAGGATTCTCTTTCGGTTCCATGTAACCGCCCCGGCCCATACGTCCGGGGATCTCTCTGTGGTTTTTGATCCGGTAGCAGGAATCGAACCCGCAACATCTTGAGTACAAATCAAGCGTTCTACCAATTGAACTATACCGGAGTATTGCCATTAATAGCATTATACAATTTTAAATTCCATTTAGCATCTTCTAAGGCGTTATGTTCTCCTTCCGGGTCAGGACAGTTTTTACGCTTCCAATTTTCATCTAATCCTTTATCATCCATCATTTGTTTTAAGTCCTTACAGTACATTGGAAATCCTTTTGGCAAATCAATCATTCTTCCAAAAATCCAACAGAATACTACCCAGTCATAATCTGCATAATAACCATAAAATTCTGGTTTCTTAAAATTATGCTCCACCACAAACATCCGGCCCTCAAATGTTGATTTTAAATTATGCGTAGCATATTCATCAGTTATTGTGTTCAGTAACTTCTTTTGAGAAACAAAATCTTTTATATCTTCAGCAATTTCGTTTATTGTTTTTCCGAATCCATTAAATATTCCTTTAATAGAATACCTGGAAAATGATATTCGATTCCTCATATCGCCATGCACATGTTCAATATAAATTGGAAGCAATACATTTTTACGTAACCATTCATCTTTCCATATTTCTTTAAGGTTACACTCCTTATTCAGAGCGTAGTATTCTCTACCAT
>Ga0209920_1000066_pt1 | contig 11915 bp, 7 predicted proteins | sample SalPonF2_C_D1_MG_FD_185729 | JGI IMG/M metagenome (GOLD analysis project Ga0209920, IMG submission 185729) | Salt pond soil microbial communities from South San Francisco under conditions of wetland restoration - Salt Pond MetaG SF2_C_D1_MG... ... | reverse complement strand
GTCATTTTTGTTACGGGCCCCGCCTCGCCACCACCATCATCACCTGCGGTTCCAACCCCATTGTGGACTATGAGAACTATCCCAAGTGCATCATGGTATGGGGCAACAACCTGGTCATCAGCAACCCCGACTGTTACAAGGGGGAGCCCTTTTCTCGAGCGTTGGATGCCGGCGCCAAACTGATCGCCGTGGACCCGAGGTGCACACGCATTGCTGCCCGGGCGGATGTCTGGCTGCCGCTCAGGCCCGGAAGCGACACCGCCCTTGCCCTGGGAATGCTTAACGTGATCGTTAACCAAGGGCTCTATGACAAGGATTTTGTCGACAACCACGTCCATGGATGGGCGCCTTTCGTCGAACGGGTCAATGAATATCCCCTAAGCAGGGTGGAGCAACTCACCTGGGTGCCAAAAGAAAAGATCAAAGAGGCGGCTGTTTTGTTTGCCACAACCCAACCGGCCGCTATCCAGTGGGGCGTTGCCATTGAACAGCAAATCAATTGTGCAGATAACAACCGATCCCTTTTGGCCCTCATGGGGATCACCGGAAATATCGATGTGCGCGGGGGCCAGGTCCTGTTCAAACCGCCCAAGATCAGAAATGTGAGCCAATTCGGCGCCCACAAAATGCTCCCCAAAGAACAGGCTGAAAAACGACTGGGCGGGAACCGGTTTCGCCTGGCAGGAAACTTTGCCATTATCAATCCCAAATGCGTCTGGGATGCCATCCTTGACGAGACCCCCTATCCTGTAAAAATGATGTTTTTGATCAGCTCAAACCCGGTCATCACCCGCGCCAATGCCAGGCAGGTTTACCGGGCCCTTGAAAAAACGGAATTCATGGTCGTCTCCGACTTCTTTTTGACGCCCACCGCCGAACTGGCCGATCTTGTTTTACCGGCGGCGACCTGGCTGGAGATGGACTATATCGGTGATTTCTGGAAGCGACACGGGTATATCCTTCCCCGACGAAAAGTGGTCCAGATCGGAGAGTGCCGATCCGATCATGAGATGCTCAACGACCTTGCCCACCGGGTGGGTCAGGGCGAACACTGGTGGGACACCTTTGAGGGCGGACTCGATTACATCCTTGAACCCATGGGTATCACCTGGCAGGAATTTAAAACCATGGAACACATCCGGGGGGAGTTGACGTACGAAAAATACAAAGAACACGGCTTTTCCACCCCCACCAAAAAGTTCGAACTCTATTCCACGCTGTTGGAAAAATGGAATTATGATCCCCTTCCACAGTTTCGAGAGCCCCCTGAAAGCCCTTACAGTAGGCCGGAGTTGTTCAAAGATTATCCATATATCCTGATCACGGGAAGGAGACAGCCCGGCTTTTTTCACAGCGAAAACCGCCAGTTGCCCTGGCTCAGAGAGCTCCACAGGGATCCAATGGTTGAGATACACCCCGAAACCGCCGAAAAAGAGGGCATCGAAGAAGGAGATTGGGTTATCATTGAATCGCCCCGGGGCAAGGTCAGACAGCGGGCGAAACTTTTCGCCGGCATGGACCCGAGAATCGTTTCGGCGGAACACGGCTGGTGGTTTCCCGAAAAGAAAGATCCGCGCCACGGCTGGGACGAATCCAACATCAATATTCTGACGGATAATGCCTATGACACCTGCGACCCGGCCATGGGCGCCACCAACGTTAGAACACTCCTGTGCAAGATATATCCCGAAAAATCGTGAAGGAGACCGGCAATGAAGAAATACGCACTGATCATAGACCACATATCCTGCTGGGGATGCAAAACCTGCGAAGTGGCCTGCAAGCAGGAAAATGACGCGCCTGAAGGGGTCAAATTGATCGACGTCTTTGAAGGGGGTTTCAGCGCCGTTGACGATAAAACGGATGTCATATTTCAGTCGAATGTCTGCATGCACTGCGATGAACCCCCATGTGTGGACAGTTGCCCTGAACAGGCCATTGCACAAAGGGATGACGGTATTGTGGTATTAGACGAGGAAGCGTGCACCGGCTGCCGGCTTTGTATGGATGCCTGCCCTTATCATGCCATTTCCTTTGATCCACAAAAAGACGTGGCAAAGAAGTGTAACCTTTGTCATCACCGGGTGGACAACGGACTTATCCCCGCTTGTGCCGACAATGTTTGTCTGGCGCACTGCATTTATTTCGGAGACCCCGATGCCGTTCAAAGACAGATCAATGAAAAACACCTTCGCAGAAACCGCTGAGACTGGTGTCATGAATGCATTTATCAAGATTGAGTTGAACGACTTTACATTGGATTTTCAAAATGATTATGATATCATCGGACATCAGATTCTGGCCATGGGATTTCTGGCGGATCAAATCACGGTCATGCAGCACTACATGAACCTATTGAACCCTGTGGAGTAACGCCTCATGTTTAAATATCTTACGCGGATTATGGGAACAGTTTTGGCGCTTATGCTTTTACTGAATACGCCTGCCCTGGCGGCCGAAGGCAAAATCGTCGTTGAAAAAATGGACAAGGCCGGGCTCGATCGATTGATGAAAGACCCCAACAACCAGAGCATGATCGTCGCCATGGCAGCCTGGTGTGGCCCTTGTCGCAAGGAACTGCCGACGTTGGTCAAGCTGTTCGACAAATACAAGGATCAGGGTTTGAAAATGGTCGGCATCAGTCTGGATGCCAATGGGCCGCAAGCCATGCAACCGATCTTAGACAAACTGCATGTGAACTTTCCGGTCTACTGGGTCGGCGTCGACATGGCCCGTGAATACGATATCTATGCTATCCCGATGATTTTTTTCATCAAGAATGGTCAGGTTGTTGAAAAACTTCCCGGGAAGCGATCGCATAAAGATCTGGATCGAAAAATCAAAGAACTGTTCGAGTTACCCTGAAAGGGCCAATGGGGTTATGGCCCGCTTTTAACCTTGAGCGGAACCGGTGTTGTTCTCTGACCAGCAACCTCATAGGAAATCGCACCGAATTTACACGACTGCTGAAGGCATTTCAAACAGCGGATACAATCCTTCTGGTTGGAACCCTCATAAAACTTCACGCCCATCGGGCAACCGTGATAGCAGGACTGGCAGTGGGTGCATCTCTCAGGATCGTAGGTCAGCCTGAAGACGCTGTAACGGTTAAAAAATGAGTAGATCGCACCCAGCGGACACGCTACCCGGCAGAAAGGGCGCCGGCTCACCACCATCCAAACGAGAAAGCCGATCAGGATGATAACCTTGCTGTAAAACAACCACCCGATCACCTCCTGCAGTTCAGGCTTCAGCAGCATCATCGGCAACCCTGCCTCCAGGGTCCCGGCCGGACAGACGTATTTGCAAAACCATGTCATCCCGTATCCGAACTCATCGGCCACTGCCAAAGGTAAGATCACTACGAACAGGGCCAAAAACATGTATTTGAAATAGGTCAAGAACCGGGGGATTTCGAATTTAGGGGATGGAATTTTGTGGATTAATTCCTGCATCAAACCAAAGGGACACAGCCAGGCGCACGGCATGCGCCCAACCAGGCTTCCGATCAGTCCCAGCATGCCGATTACGTAAAGGCCCAGGTGAAAACGGCCGGTCTCGAAATTGGGCCTGGCAGTGGCCATAAAGGTCTGCACGGCCCCCAGCGGGCAAGCGCTGGTGGCGGCCGGGCAGGAATAACAGTTGAGGCCCGGGGCGCAAACCGCTTTCAGGTCTCCCTTATACAGGTTCCGCGTAAACGGAAACCGCCAGTTGGCATTGCTCAAAAAAACCGCGAGCGTTTGAATCCAACGTCTTAAGTCCATCTTTACCCTTGGATTTTGAGCGTGCGTACGTTTACCCGATTCCAATGCAGCTCAAGCAAATTCTCGTTGCTTTTTCCAGAACCACCTGGACTTCACCCAGATTGATACCGATCACCAGCAACAGACAAAAAATAAGCATTAGAACCAGAGATGTTGGCCGTATCTTTTGCATAATGTGCTTTTTATCCGGCAAGTTGTTATCCCAAGCCCTTCCCAAAACAGTCAGTTTCGATCTCCTTGCGAAAATCGCTCAGGGTGGAGCGTTTGACTGTCCGTGTTTTCACAGAAAGGATAAAATAATGCGGGTGACCGGCCATTTGTGACGGCAAAACCCGCAACAATTGATAGGAATTCCCTTTTTACAGGGGATGTATCGAAAAGCTATAATTGTGCATGGAACTTATTAAGACCGCTCTCCTATCCGGCCTGTAAGCCTTACGGGATGCAAGGGGAGCCGGAGGCCAACATATGGAAGCCTTCCGGTTACGGTAACCATTAAAACTGAAATACCAAAGGCAAATCAGGTTGTCAATCGCCATTATGTTTATCCAATCTTGCAAAATTAGGGCAATTTCAGGTGCGGACAAGTATCCGGTATGCCCCATTTTTTTGAGCCTGCCCCTCTGAGAGCGGAATAGATAATGTTTTTTTTAAAAAGCGTGTGCTGTTTGAGTGGTTTAGGGATCGTTAGAAAGAACAGGCGATTACCGAAACATTTCAACAGTAAGGAAGTGTTTATTCTAAGTTGAACCCATTGTTTTTATATTGAAATCCGTTCTTTCTTTACGATCCTTTAACCACGAGTTCACACGGTTTTTAAAAAAACATTATCCATGGAGCGATTTAACAAATATAAACAGTCCAACTTCTGATGTAATCAAGATAAAACCTTGACCCCTCATATCCTCTTATATTATGAATCAATATTGGCCCACCTGAATTTCTTGCTCCCACGGATTTAAAACTGATGTCTTTCGACACTTATTATCTGGGTTAAAGCTCTTTCCTTTACGGCACTATCCAATTTCTTTGCCTCTAAACCATTAGGGAGGTGTTCCCATGGCCTCACAAGACTTCAAACGTAAGCTCACCGCTATCCTCAGTGCGGACGTCGAAGGCTACAGCCGTCTCATGGGTGAAGATGAGGAGGCCACTGTCCGAACAATAACAGCATACCGTGAGGTGATGAGCACCCTTATCCGGCAGCACAGCGGGAAAGTGGTGGATTCTCCGGGCGACAATTTGCTGGCTGAGTTTGCCAGTGTGGTCGATGCAGTACAATGTGCTGTAGCCGTTCAAAAGGAGATCAGTGCCCGAAATACCGAACTGCCCGAAAATAGGAAGATGCAGTTTCGTATTGGCATCAACCTTGGAGATGTCATTCAAGAAGGTGACCGGATATATGGTGATGGCGTCAATATCGCCGCGAGACTGGAAGGTTTGGCCGAGTCGGGTGGTATTTGCATCTCCAAGACAGCTTTTGATCACATCGAAAGTAAGCTGCCTTATGGATATGATTTTATCGGCGATCAAACGGTAAAAAACATTTCCAAGCCGGTGGGAGCCTATCGGGTCTTGATGGATCCGAGGGTGACGGTTGCAGGAAAGCTGAAAGAGGAAAAACTTACACCAGTTCGGCGAACACCAATTATTGTTGGAGTAGCTGTTGTCCTTGTGTTGGCCATTGCTGTGGGGATCTGGCAGTTTTATATGCGACGTCCATCAGTAAAGCCTGCGTCTGTAGAAAAGATGGCATATCAGTTGCCTGACAAGCCTTCTATTGCTGTTTTGCCGTTTAGCAACTTGAGCGGCGATCCTGAGCAGGAATATTTCAGCGACGGGCTCACCGAGGAGATTATCGCTGCGCTCAGCAGTGTTCCAAAGCTCTTTGTGATTGCACGAAACTCCACATTCACATACAAGGGCAAACCTGTAAAGGTTCAGCAAGTGAGTGAGGAATTGGGGGTTCAGTATGTTTTAGAGGGAAGTGTGAGAAAGGGTGGAGATAAGATACGAATAACAGCCCAGTTAATCGACGCTCTTACCGGGAAGCATTTATGGGCGAATCGCTATGACCGAAATCTGAGCGATATATTTGCCGTTCAAGACGAGATTACGAAAAATATCATCACAGCCATGCAGGTAGAGCTGACCGAGGGGGAGGAAGTTAAAGCTGCTTCGAAAGGCACAAAGAACCTTGAAGCCTACCTAAAGTACCTGCAGGCAAATGAGCTTATTAATAAGATTAATCCAGAGAGCAATGCTTTGGCAAAAAAATTGGCAGAGGAAGCCATAGCCTTAGACCCGGATTATGCTTGGGCATATTATATTCTTGGTAGATCCCATATGGTGGACGTGTGGGTTGGGGTTAGCAAATCCCCAAAGGATTCTATAGCAAAGGCCATGAAGTTATTACAAAAGGCTATTGTCTTGGAGGACACTTATGCTGAAGCCCACGGCCTTTTGGGCTTTCTATATTCAATGACAAAGCGGCATGATAAGGCCATTGCCCAAGCGGAGAAGGCAGTCTCCCTTAATCCCAATTCAGCTGGTGCTCATTTTTTGGTGGGCAAGACACTTAGTTTTGCCGGCAGGTGGGAGGAATCCATTCCGGAATATAAGAAAGCGATACGTCTTAATCCTATCCCACCGAATAATTGCTTATGGAGTTTAGGATTGTCCTATGCCTATACGGAGCAATACGAGGAGGCAATACAATGGTGTGAAAAAGCAGTCCATCAAGAACCTAATGATCTATTAGCCCGCCTGATGATGACTGTAGTTTATAGCTTGTCAGATCGGGATAAGGATGCTCAAGCCGAAGCCGCTGAAGTACTAAGGATACAACCCAAGTTTACTCTCGATAAATTTAAAAAGAAACTTACATACAAGAGGGAAGTTGATAGAGAGCGGTTTCTTGGTGCCTTACACAAGGCAGGAATACCTGATAAACCATCACTTCCGCTGCCTGACAAACCCTCTATTGCAGTGCTACCCTTCGATAACTTGAGTGGAGATCCTAAACAGGAATATCTTGCTGATGGGATAAGTGAAAACATCATTTCCGCCCTTTCAAAGATTTCGAAAATGTTTGTGATTGCCCGAAACTCGACATTCACATACAAAGGTAAACCCGTAAATGTCAAACAGGTGAGCAGAGAACTGGGCGTTCGATATGTATTGGAGGGTAGCGTTCAGAAGGCTGGAGATCAGCTTCGGATTACGGCTCAGCTTGTCGATGCAACAACAGGAAACCATTTATGGTCCGAACGATATGACCGTGAGTTAAAAGACATATTTGCCCTTCAAGATGACATCACTAAAAAAATCATCACCGCTTTACAGGTCAAGCTGACAGAGGGTGAACAGGCCCGAACAGCCTCGAAAGGCACAGACAATCTTGATGCTTACTTAAAGTTCTTGCAGTCGATGGAAACAATGCGCCGTTTTAATAGAGAGAGTAATGCTTTGGCAAAGCAATTGGCAGAGGAAGCCGTTGCCTTAGACCCTAACTACGCACCGGCTTACAGAGCTCTGAGTGCTGCCCACCAGATGGATGTGTGGCTTGGCACGAGTAAATCCCCTAAACAGTCTTTGACCAAATGCATGGAATTGACACAAAAAGCTATAGCCCTGGATGACACTTATGCTGAAGGCTACAGCTCTTTGGGCTTCCTATATTCAATGACAAATCAGCATGATAAAGCCGTTGCCACAGCTGAACACGGTGTGACCCTCAATCCCAATTCAGCTGATGCGCATATGATACTGGGCCATACCCTCAGGTTTGCCGGCAGGTATGAGGAATCCATTCCGGAATATAAGATAGCGATACGTCTTAATCCTTTCCCGCCGAATAATTATTTGTTTGGTTTAGGAAAGTCCTATGCCATGACGGGGCAATACGAGGAGGCGATAACATGGGGCAAGAAAGCAGTCCGTCAAAAGCCCAATTCTTTTTTAGCCCATATTATACTAACTGAGATTTTTGGCTTATCAGGAAGGGATGAGGAAGCCCGGGTTCAAGCCGCTGAAGTGATTAGGATAAATCCCAAGTTTTCACTCGAAAAATGGGCAAAGAGCGCCAAAGGAGCGGATAAAGAAAAAACAATTGATGCATTGCGTAAGGCAGGGTTGAAGTGATGTAAAACAAGCAACTTCGATTATATTGAATAAACATCGGTTAACTTTTATTCAGCAAATTTTGCAGATAGTTGTCATGATCACACAAATAAGTTAACCTGAGATATTTAATGGAAACCACAATGATTTGTCGTGTTCCAACAATTTGGATATCTCCAACACATCGGCAATATTAATATTCTCAAAAACCTGAGATAACCATAACATATTCAAAAATTTTGCGAATCTTGATATGACACTAAGATATAAACCTCATACACCTCGGCTGAAAATCGTGGACCTTTATATAAGAGAGTTATTTAGAGATGAATTGCCGGAAGGCATCAAATATCACGATGCCAATCATACACTTCATCCTACAAAAGGCGTCGTTGCTTCTGCCAACAGAATTGCAATATCTGAGAATATCTCCGAACGTGATAGAGAATTGTTAATTACCGCGGCCTATTTTCATGACACGGGTTACATTAGAGAATATGAGAAAAATGAGCCGATTGCGGCACGAATGGCAGGCAGAATCCTTAAATTGATCGGTTATAAGCCAAACGAAGTGGTAAAGGTTCAAGAGATGATACTATCAACTGATCTTGAGCGTAAACCGAAAACCCATGTTGAAAAGATCCTTTGTGATGCCGATCTCGACCACCTCGGCAGAGAAGATTTTTTCAAATTTGATGGGAAATTAAGAGAAGGACGGCGTGTAAAAGGAATAGATGTCAGTGATGAAGCAAAATGGTACAAAGGCACCCTCGAATTTATAAAAACACACCAATATTATACTGAATCTCAGAAAAAACTGAGAGAAAAAGGAAAGCAAAAAAATATTAAGCGTCTCTTAAAAAAATTGGAAACTATTGAAAAAAAGAGCCGAGGCCAAATATAATCCTGTATCGTTTTTTCAACAGCAGCAGCCATACCATAGCCCGTGATATGACCTCATCGGTCAACATTATTTATTCCTGCCATGCATCATGGCCGTTCTTGTATTGCCAAAACCTTTGTTACTCAAACAAAAGCGTAGCGAGCATAAAAAATGAGATTATTTGTCAAATTCAGAGATCACACCCAATGTATTATATGAATGCTCATGTTTGGCATTTAGATATACTAAATTATGGGCCTTTTCGTTTTTAAAGTGGAGGATTTTGTAATGTCCAAAAAAGCAACCTATGAAGAGCTGGAACAGAGAATCAAGGAGTTAGAAGCAAAAGCAGCTGCCAGTAAATTGGCAACGGAGGCCTTGAAGCACAGAGAAGTCTTTATTAAGTCGGTCATGGATAATCTTCCTATAGGTATTGCTGTGAACTCTGTTGATCCTGCCGTGAAATTTGAATATATGAATGACAACTTTCCCAATTACTACCGAACAACAAAAGAAGCACTTGCAGATCCGGACGCTTTTTGGGATTTTGTTTACGAGGAACCGGAATTTAGGGAAGAGATTAAGAAGCGAGTGTTGGACGATTGTGCCAGTGGTGATCCGGAGCGTATGTATTGGATAGATGTGCCGATTACCCGTAAAGGAAGCGAGACATCTTTCATTACTGCGAAAAATATACCGATTCCTGATAAACAGTTGATGATATCAGCTGTTTGGGACGTCACTGATCGCAAGCAAGCCGAGGAGCGGCTTCGGGAGAGTGAGGAAAAATACAGATTGCTGATGAACAATCTCCCGGGTGTTTTATACAAAGGGTATAAAGACTGGTCTGTGGAATTCTTTGATAGAAAGATCGAATTATTGACCGGTTATGATGTTAATAAATTTAACGCCCGGAAAATGAAATGGTCCGATATCATCGTTGAGAAAGATTTTGAAGCTGTCAGAGAACACTTTATCAAGGCGCTAAAAACAGACAAATCATATTTAAGAGAATACAGGATTAAATCCAAAACCGGGGATATACGCTGGATACAAGCAAGAGGTCAGATCGTTTGTGATAACAAGGGGGATATGGAATATGTAACCGGTGTTTTTTTTGATATCACCCGTCACAAAAAAGCCGTAGATAAATTGAAGAAAAGTGAACGGTTTTTACAGAATATTTTCGATGCCATACAGGACGGCATTTCCGTTCTTGACAAAGATTTAAATATTATTCGGATCAACAATACAATGGTAAAATGGTACGCCCATGCGATGCCATTCAAGGGTAAGAAATGTTATGAATTTTATCACGGAAGAACCGAGCCTTGTGAAATTTGTCCTTCTATAAGAGCCCTTGAGAAAGGCAGCCTGCAAATGGATATCGTGCCTTTGGTTGAATCAGGACAATCCGTAGGATGGTTGGAATTGTATTCTTTTCCTATTTTAGACGCAGAAGGGAATCCAAGCGGCATTGTCGAATATGTTCGTAACATTACAGAACGGATGGAAGCTGAACAAGCCCTTCGAGAAAGCGAACAGCGATTTCGTACGGTTGCTGACTTCACCTACGACTGGGAATCCTGGATCGCACCTGATGGGACGTATAAATATGTTTCACCTTCATGTCGACGCATTTCCGGTTACGGTGCCAATGAATTTCTTACAGACGCTAGACTTCTCGAAAAGATGGTCCATCCCGATGACCACAAGTTACTCGTCCGGCATCTTAAAGATGAGATAGAGAGTATGGATACACAAACAATAGAATTTCGCATAAAAACACGTAATGGCGATAAACGCTGGATCGCTCACATTTGCCAACCCGTGTACGGTGATGATGGCAGCTTTCTTGGAAGACGCGCCAGTAATCGAGACATCACGGAGAAAAAACAAGGCGAGACGGCTTTACGCAAGGCGCACGACGAGTTGGAAAAACGCGTTGAGGAGCGTACTGCGGAACTCATAAAAACCAACAAAGAATTAAGGAAGGAAATATCAAATCGTAAAAAAGCGGAGAAAGCTCTGAAACAAAAAGGGAGGGAATTGGAGGCAAAGACAATTGGCCTTGAAGAAGCAAATACAGCATTAAAGGTCTTGTTGAAGCAAAGGGAGGACGATAAAATTGAACTTGAAGAAAAGGTGTTGTTGAATGTCAGAGAGTTGGTCTTTCCCTATTTGGAAAAATTAAAAATGAAAAAATTGGGTGAAAAACAACGGGCCTATATTGGAATTATCGAATCAAATTTAAATGATATTGTTTCTCCTTTTGTACACGGCTTGTCCTCTAAATTAATAAAGCTATCTCCCACAGAACTTCAAGTGACAAATCTAATCAAACAGGGTAATACGACAAAAGAAATTGCAGAAATTATGAATTTGGCGTCAAGCACAATCGATTTTCATAGAAACAATATTCGAAAGAAAATGGGGATAAAGAACAAAAGAATCAACCTTAATACATACCTGTCATCCCATTCATAATATGGGGTTTTTCCCCATATTTCCCCCACAATCATCTCATCTTGTATATCCAAATTATTTAAGTAAAGTTAGGCTAAAGTTTCTATTGAATCCATGCTCGAGGCAGGCAAGCCTTGGGCCCTCTTCTCCAACTAAATTGGAGAAGAATCTTAAATTGTTTTGGTAAGCAGTGACGTATTCCTTTTATGATCTCTTCTCCGTGCAAGACTTGTCACAGACACGATCAACCTAAAGAAGATTGTTATAAAGACTGTGCATTATTACAGACAATACAAAATATTCAGCTATCAGCAAAAGAAGATCTACAAGAATCCGGAGTCGACTATTCTGAAGAAAACAGGTTTGCAATCGATCATTCGACTGCGAAATGTTTGCTCCCTTTTTATTAATTCATATTTTTGAATCAATCCGTCTTATTTTAGGAGGTTTCATATGACCAAAATCAAGTCAAAACAGAAGATTAAACGTCGGAGGGTGACATTTTCATTTGAAACGAGCGATGCCAAAGAGGTCGTCCTGATGGGGGATTTTAATCATTGGAATGCAAAAAAACACCCCATGAAAAGTAATGGAAATGGGATGTGGAATAAGAGTGTAGTGATTCCTCATGGAAGATACGAATACAAGTTTCTGGTTGACGGGCAATGGGAAGAAGACCC
>Ga0209920_1000044_pt1 | contig 14951 bp, 29 predicted proteins | sample SalPonF2_C_D1_MG_FD_185729 | JGI IMG/M metagenome (GOLD analysis project Ga0209920, IMG submission 185729) | Salt pond soil microbial communities from South San Francisco under conditions of wetland restoration - Salt Pond MetaG SF2_C_D1_MG... ... | reverse complement strand
TGACAAAATCAGAAAAATGGTATAAAATAAAAATATGGAAACCTATGTAAAATTTTAATGTTTAGGAGGTTTAATTATATGGAAGAATATAACAATATATGTCTTTTTCCAAGATGTCCAATTTGTAGGGATATTGTATTTGTAAATATTATAAAAACTAATAAGTTTCATAATATTTATTGTAAACATTGTGACCATACATTTAATACAGGAAATTTAGACCATAATGATATTTTTGTAAGTTATTCAGATTATTTAGAAAAAATTAGATTAGAAAGAGAAAAAAGGTTTATAAAAATAGAATATGATAATAAAGTCGAATTTACACGAAAATTAAAAATTATTAATAATATTAGAATTAGTATGGTTAGTGGTAAGGAATATTATGAATATAATGAAAAAATTAAAGAACTGGATAAAATATTAGAAAAACTAATGAACTATCCAAAATTTGAAATTGATAATATTTTTGAAAAAATAAAAGATAAGTTAAAGGATGATGAAAATAATGATAATTAAATTATCACTTGATAAAATATCGGTAGGTAGAGTAGATATGTTATGTGAAGAGTATTTAAATTTAAATGGAATTATGGAAATAACAATTGATGGTATGACTCTTTTAAAATTAAATTTTGAAGATGAAGAAATAAAAAAAACAGAAAATTTTAATAAATTTTATATAAAGGAGGATGAAAAATAATATGGAAAAAGTTTGGTTTATGCCATGTCCTATATGTGGTCATAAGGTTAATAAAAATTATGGCAATTGGTATAAGGAAGATGTAAAAATTAATTCAACATGGCGAACTGTTTTAAAACGTAAAATTAATTACGACTGTTCAAATAAAAGTTGTAGTTATACAAAAACTGAGACAGAAAAACAAGGAAAACACTTAATATAATGTTATGGAGGATTAAAAACAATGGAAAATTATGTAGGTAGTAAGATTATAAAGGCTGAAAAAGTAACTTTTAGAAAATACTTAGAAATAAAATATGGTACAGATGTTGACATGTCTAAAAGTAGACATTATGACTTAGATGATATTGTATATATTGTAGTTTATCCACCAATAGGAGGAAAAGATGAAAAGCCTTATATTAGCATGTCACCGGTTGAGGTATTTGAAAAGGCGTATAGGAAAATAGAAGATAGTGAAATATCTTTAATGTTAGGAGGATAAAAAAGATGAAATGTAAAAAAGGAGGATTAAAAAATTATGAGTTTTTATTATGGAAATGAGGAATACAAATATATTACATGTGGTGGTTCTGGTCATTATTTATCAACTGCTGGTAAGAGAACTCCGAGAATACCAGAACTTGAGGGTCGAGTAATACATGAATATGAATTTAATCAACCTGTAAAAATTAAAATGTTTGAGGGTCTTAAACGATGTGGAATAGCTTGTTTTGATTCTAATAAAGAATCTTACGATGTACCATTGAATGAAAGAGCAAAAAGAGCAAATAAACTAATAAAAAATGAAAGTGATTTAAAAAGAATAATTTATGTTTCTATACATTTTAATGCTTGGGATGGAAAATTTGGATCCAATAAAGGAGGTATTTCAATATACCATTATCCTACAAGCACTAATGGAAAAAAATTAGCAACTACAATATATAATCAATTAATACAAGGAACTAAGCAAAGAAAACTTGGTATTTTAACAGCTAAATTTGCAATCCTTAAATATACTAAAATGCCGGCCGTATTATCTGAAAATGGGTTCATGGATGTATTAGAGGAAGCCTTATTAATGCTTTCAGAAGAATTTCAATCAGAAGTGGCAGAAGAACATGTTAAAGGTATATGCAACTACTTCGGAGTGAAATATATAAAACCAGTTACACCTAAAGATAAGTTATATAGAGTGCAAGTTGGAGCATTTAAAAACCTAGAAAATGCCGAAAAACTAGTTGAAAGACTTAACAAGGCTGGTTTTAATTCTATAATTAAATTTTAGGGGTTGATAAAATGAGCAATAAAAAAATTATGGAAAAAATGGTAGGCAAAAAAATTATTTATATTGGTTCTGATGGTATTGTAATAAATATAATATTTGAGGATGGTATATCAATATTAATTATAAAAAATGAAATGGGAACTCTTGAATTAAAAGAAGTAGGAGGGGAAAAAGATGCAACCGGAGGAAAATTATCAACCAAGATGGAGGTCAAAAATACTAATTCCTTCATTAGTAAGTTTATTAATCGTATTATTAGGTGATTGGGGTTTATATGACAAAATAGGGATTGAAGAAGATTTAATTAAAAAGACAATAGATTTTATTTTAATATTACTTGGAAGTTTTGGGGTTATTAACTCCCCTGACAATAAACATACTTTATGATATAATATAAATAACTTTAATAATGTTTATTTTGTTTTGACAAAAAAAAAAAAGTGATTTTTAATTTTTTAAAAATCACTTTTTTTATTTTTTATAAAAAAATAATAAAGCCAAATAACCACCAATAAAAGCACCTAGACCAGATATAATATATTTATTATATTCATTCATAATTATCAACACCTCTTTTATTGTTTAACTAATATTACCTTTGCATTTGTAACATAGTAAGCGTTTGAATAGTCTGCTACTGAAAATTGTGCTTTAGTCCCTACTGTAAAATTTGCTCCGGTAAGGTCAAAACCTACCTCAACATGACCTTTATGCCTTATGTCAACGCCGCTTCCTGTTCCTATAATGATTTTTTGTGAATATATAAAATTGGAGGATGCAACTTTTTCATAAATTTGATACTCTATTGATATATTTATAGGTATTTGAGAACCTGTATCTGATATTGTTTCGATAAAAGAAGAAAATTCAGTTGGTTCAATGGTAAAGTTGCCACTTATCATTTCATATCTACCTAGAACCTGTATTAATATTCTATCACCGACTTTTAATAATTTTGTAGGTATGTTAAAACTCCACAGTGCAGTTTTACTTGTTGAATTATAAACATCTGCGAAAACATTTTCATTATATAAAGTTCTAATTTTTTTTATATTAGCTACACTTATCATATTAAAACTCCCCCCTTAACTCCAAGCAATTATTTGTATTTCTTCGGATGCTGTATCTACTTCATAATATAATGTTTGACTTGCTAAATATATACCATCTACTGTATAAGTTTCACTTCCATTAAAACTAAATTCTGTGCCACCAGTACCAAATTTTAATACCCATGTAACGGCATCATCTTTCGAAACTAGTCCTACCGTAAATTTAGTACAATTTGCAGGTAGTGCTTGTGAATCTTCTGTATCAGCACTTAAACCGCCACTTCGATAAATATTAGGCGTAGTAGCCGGTTTGTCAATTTCTCCAGCGGTTATGTCCGTTATATTAGCATTTATACTTCCATCTGCATTTACTTCTAACTCATCACTGTCTGAATCTTCAATTTTTACACTAGAAGCCGTAAGACTTCCAACGAAAGCAACTTTTAAAGCTCCCGCTCCATCTGAATCTACGTCACCGCTTGCACCTGTAATAACACCTTTCCCGATGTTATTAGTTCCAGCTGGTAGACTAGATGCAATGTCTACATTTCCTATATTATTATCCCCCGCTGGTAGTGAGGGCAAACTATTAATATCTACATCCCCTATATTGTTATTACCAGATGGTAAACTTTCATTAAAATTAACATTTATACTTCCATCTGATTCTATTACTAAATCGTCTGTACCATCTGTCGGAACAAATTTACCGATGGTATTAGTTCCCGCTGCTATACTTGTAATACCTACATTACCAACGGTCAAACTTTGATTAATAACTGTAATATCTTGTGTACCGTCAAGGTCTGACGAACTTGGTTCTGAATCATAAGCGTAATTTATTTCTAACTTATTTGTATTTGAAGCAATTAGAACATATATATCCGAGTAACCATCTATATTAATGCTTTTACCAGTTGCTAAAGGATTTATTGAAAGTCTGTAATTTGTACTACTAACCGTTTTATCATCACCAACATATAAGATATCACTTGTATTAATATTTTTAATTTGAATAAAGTTAGGTCTTTCAAAATTATTTTCAAACCAAACTTTTTCCAAATCAAGTCTTTTAACAGTTGCCGCTACTGCATCAAAGGGTAATGTTTTCCAGCTATTTTGATTTATACTCATACTTATTTTCCTCCTTTTGTTGATTTTTTAATACTACTTATAGTTTTATTTTTAATTTTATTTATAGTTTGTTGCTTATTGAAAATATTTAATACACTTATTAACATTATAATTATAATAATTATATAAATAAAACCAACTATAAATAAATTTATAATGGATGAAAAACCCTCCTCTACAGTATTTATACTATAATCAATAATTTTAGAAGGGTCTTTTATTATATTGGCTGTATCTTCTATTATTTCTGCATTTTCTTTAACTTTTTCTTTAAATATATTACCCCAATTAAAAGAAAAACTAGGCATTGTTAACCCTCCTTATTTTACAATTTTAAGACCTTTTTTTACTACTCCCCCACCTGGTACAAAGTCAACTATATCTTTCGCTATCCCACCAATTTTATTTTGCTGTCGTAAAATAAAAATTATTGATAAAATAGCTATTCCTAATATTACAGTATAAACCCCAAGTGTAATATTTAAACCTATAAAATTTTTAATAAAATTATTTATACTATTGGTCAATCCTGATAATATACCATCATCATCATTATCAATTCCTATAATAGCATTTTCTTTTAAATAATCTAAAGGGTCTATTTTATTACCTGAAATATCCCTTATTTCATAATGTAAATGGTTTCCTGTTGAATAACCAGTGCTACCTACTTCGCCTACCTTATCACCTCTTGATAAGGTATCACCTTTTTCTACACTAATTTTACTTAAATGACCAAAAAATTCTTTATACCCATTTGCATTTAAAACTTCAACAAAATTACCATAACTAGTTGAATAACCTGTATTTAAAATTGTCCCACCAAACAAAGTAAAACATTCACTACCTAAAGGCATCGCTATATCAATACCTTTATGTATATGGTCACTTCTTTGTTCACCATAATATGAACTAATATTATCGAGAGTCGACCCCTTTACAGGTAGTATAATCTTTTTTTCTATATTTTTACCAGATACTTTTTCAATTAAATTTTCAGCCTTTTTTTTATTTGCATCATACCTATATTCATATATTTTAGCGGGTCTTTGAACAGCCGCTGCCAAATCACCCGCGATTTGATATTTATCTTCAATTTTTTTAGCACGCTCAACAAAACTGGTAGTTGCATAGGAAACATCCATAATTTCGTCTATTGTTCCCCAACCTTGTGATGGTCTTTGTTGCAGAAATCCGACAGAATCCCTGTCCCCGTAGTTTATATTTTTCATGCCAGATTCAACTATTCCAGCTTCAAATAAAGCTAATATAACTTTATTACTAGCATTCAAGTCAATTGCTGTCTGGTATGCAGTTGTAGCTACATTCATATCATATGCCATTAAGCAACCCTCACTTTTTGCCCTGGATAAATTAGATCAGGATTTTTTATACCAGGATTAAGTTTTAATAAACTACTTAAAGATATTCCGGCTTTTGATGCAATACCACTTAATGTCGTTTTATAAATAGAATCTTTTCCCCAAGTTCCAACAGTAACATATTTTTTACTGGTTGTTTTCTTGGTAGTCTTTTTACTGGTTGTTTTCTTGGTAGTCTTTTTACTAGTTGAAGAGCTTGTATCAGCTGATGTTTTATCATCGTCAAGGATAGCATTATCATTGATATTGCTGTTCGAAAGTATCTGTTGTATATTACTAAAACCCTCCTGTTGAGATTCAATTAATACATCTCCCAAACTTTCTAAACCTGTTCCAAAAGTTTCAGCCAAACTATAATAAACATTTTCTGTATAATTTTTTATATCTTCAGGTGTAAAGCCACCCTCATTTTGGTATATTATTGTTTTTTCTTCTTCTTCAGGTTTTGATTGAGAAGAAGAGGATAACAAACTATAAAGGCCTATACCACCAGCACCAACGGCCAATAATAAGAATGTAGGATTTTTAAATTTATCTGTAATTTTTTCTATGCTAAAATCCACTGTCTGTTCCCCCTTCGCTTGCTGTCGTTATATCAGACACATATTGTATTTCGTTTTCACTTCCATACATATATCTACTGTCTAATACGTCAATACTCTCAATCTTGTTAGATGGTATATTTCCATAATCTATGTAAAATGGTTGTGTAACTTTACCATAACCATATCCCGCTAATTTTTCAGAAATAATAGTTGGTTTTCTTAATAACCTTTGTTTCCATGTATTTTGAAGGCTTTTATAAAATCCATTAAACATTTTATTACCTCCCTTGTAGTGCTTTTATCCCCGACACACTATTTGAAAATAAAGCATTTATAATGCTTACTGTTCCGTTGAAGTTTTTTACAAATAGATATATACCGATTAGAACGAAAGCACCGCTTACTACTTCTAATACACTTGATTTCATGCCTTATTCCTCCTCTTTAAATATTTCCACAATATCATCGACAAACAAATTTTTAATTTCTTTTCGTCTAAATATAACCATTGACAAAGCTATAATTACTAAATAATTAAACGTTGATTTTTGTCCAAAAAACCAATATACAATTAAAATAGAAACAATCAAAATAGAAATTTCTGGTAAATTATTTGTAATTTTATTCATTTTCATTCACTTCCATTTCTATTGGATTTTTACCTAAAATCAAAGTAGTTATATTATTTTTCATATTGTTAATAATTTTTTTACCTTTTGAAGAAAATAACAGCCATATAGATAATATTAGGATTATTAGAAATAATAATCTAGTTTCCATTTATCCTAATACCACACTTTTAATACCTGTTATAAATTTTTTTCCAGTATTAGACAACAATACCCAAAAAATAAGTATGACAATTAATAAAAACATTATTTTATTATCCATATAAATTCCCCCTATTTAGTAAGACCTAAAACACCTATTAACAATATAAAACCTATTAGACCGACGACTATTCTATTTTTATCTGTTGGTGTTACTTTCTTAGTAACACCTTTACTATCTTTATAAGTAGGGGTAACACTTAAATTTTCCCTATCTCTATCATCCATTCTTGTTTCATCAACTGTAGGAACCGAATTTGATGATATACCCCTATAAATATCTGCTAATCTTAATTCACCTATATCCGCCATTGTCACCCCTCCTTTAAGTTAAAGTTCTCAACCTTTCGACGGTACATCTACAACTGCAAGCACTTGTGATTGTAGGATTAATTGTAAATCTGCTGATACTATCTGTGTCAATCCAGTCCCTTTCGCCTCCATAATTTGGTAGTCCTTGACTTGCAAAGTCTAGACAATAGCATCCTGCTGGAAGTGCAGACCCATATAATATTTGATTTTTTATCATTAATGCTCTTGATGGTATATCTATTAAAGTACTTGATTTATTAATTTTCACTTTCAACCTGGTCATTTCTGCATCTGTATGAGCATCTGTAGAGTCATAAAAGTCAAGCCATATCCTTCTAAAAATACCACCTGTTTCGATAACCATTTCATTCTCTCCAACAGTACTTAATGTATAAATGTCGTCGGTTACTTCTTTCATTTGCATAATATTAGGTAAAGCATCCTCATCTCTAGGGATAGAGAATCGTTCAACGACTGGAGTAACACTAAATGATACATTATCGGTTGTGAATCCGCTTGCATCTCCCAAAATTGCTGTTAATACATCATCAGTTTCTAATGAGATAGTTACATTTGTTTGTTTATCTTGAGTCAGAAGTATTCCGTTTACATCTCTTTCATTCAGCATAAAGCCTAAATCTATTACAAACTTACATGTTTGATTTTCATTTCCGCCACCGTCTGTATCAGCTACCAGTGTCAATATATTTGCTGTTCTAGTGGTAGATGTACTATTAGGTGTCCATACACTAGGGTTCCTCTCTGTCAACTTCATTAAATAGGCTGATTTTCCGCTAATATCATAAGGAACTTGGTTAGAATTAAATTTAACATTAATCTTGTTAAATAAGCTATATGGGGCATGTCTAGCGGCGGTATAGCTTGTACTTGAAGCATGTATGGCATCAAATGTACCCTCAACAATCAATAAAACTCTTGATGTTAGGTCAACATCATCCAAGTCAAATTTGTGTTTAGCATTTTCACTAAGTGTTATTGATGGATAAGTATCTATAAATTTTGTTGTTAATTTATTAAAATTCATTTGTCTTTGTAATTTGCTTACTACTGGTTTTGTTTGTGTTCCATTTCCATTTGGCATTTTTATTTCCTCCCTCTCCTAAGCGTTTGATATCTCTTTGACAACAGGAATATCATATTTAATTGAAATAACTTTTACTAGTAAAGTACCTATCATACTAATTCCAGTAATCAAAATTATGTTTCTTAAGCTTAAATTAATCATAAAACTTCCTCCTTAATTTTTAATATACCTAATTCAGTGTTAAATTCTCCAGCTTTCCAATACCTAAATTTGAATCCATCAGGTATTTTAATAAAATCATCCTGACCTGTTATATCTCTGATTTTTTTCCTATCGTTTATATGTGTTAATCTAAATATAAAATAATGTGTTGCTTCTGTCATAATTATTTGATTAATTCCTGTTGGTCTTTGTGTTAAAGACCAAACATTTACATTTAATTCTCTTCCTCTAGTTAAAATACCTTTATAGTATTCTGGTATTACATGAGGGTTATTGCTTATTTGCATCGCCTCATCAACTAATACTGTAGTGTTTTTCCTAAAATAACACCACTCAAAGAATAACTCAAAATAGGTATAATGTAGTTCTTTAAGTTTAGGTCTATACACTATTTTGTCATAGTGTTTTGATGCTTGTTCTAATCTTTCTAATTCATCAATAATTACATAGTCATCATTCAATAAGAACGGTTCAAAATAGTAAGTCCCTTTGGTGTCGAGTACTACTACATTCTTTTTCCTGGATAAATAGGCCTTTGCTAATATTGTTTTACCGCTACCAGTTGAACCCGCTATAAATACATGTTCACTTGTTTTAATATTGTTAATCTTCATCAGTATTGACCTCTTTTACATAATCTATTATATCATGTAATTGTTCAAGCAACAATATTAATTCTTCCTCCTCTATATTATCAACTGCATTTAAGAAAGATTTAAAGAAGGTCTTGCAAAAGCTGTTCATTAATAAGTTGGTCTTCAAGGGAGTATTTTTTATTATCTCTGTCACTAGTATTTTTACCTTGTTCTTTGGTGACAGGGTCTTTGGTATCATTTCTTTTATTACTTCGTTCCATGTTTTTTGGTTGTTTTCCTGTTGGATTAATGATTCCATTTTTTTTCGCCTCCTTTTTCATTTGCATGGTTTTTATGGCTCTTGGTGTTATAGTAGCAACTAAAGAACTTGCTAAATTAACATAGTCCATATTTTGAGCTATCTGCTCAACATAGCTTAATTTTGAAATTATGTTGTTTAGCGGAGTTGCTATCTGTTCGGCTTCCTGTTCAGAAATATTCCAATGGTCGCCGACTCTAGAGGCTACAAAAGTAAAACCTATTGATAAAAACATTTTTATATTTTCTTTAAAATTTTCATCCTGTACCTTTTTAATTTTTTCATCCTGTTTGGTTTCTTTTTTGACCTTTGTTTTTATATTAATTTCCTTTGGTATTTCATTTTCAATATTATAGGGTTCTGGTTCCTCATTTTCTTTATTTGCTTTTTTTCTCTCTGCAATTTCTTTTCTTTGTTTTTTTAAACATTCTTTACATTTGCGTCTATTTGTTTCAAACATGTCAAGTGGTTTTGTTTCTCCACATTGAACACATGTTTTAGTATCCTCTTTGACTGTTTGTACCGCGGTTGCTAACATCATTCACCCCTCCAAATTTTCGACCAAATTTTACCTAAAGTCAAAGGTTGGCTCTTTTCTGGCTCTTGTTGGCTCTCTTCTGGCTCTTCTGGGTCTTCTTCAACATCTGGTATATCTGGTATTATTGACTTTGGTTTTGCTGTTTCTTCTTTTGGTGTTAATTTTTTTAATGTTTTATTTATTTTTTTAAACTCATCTGTTATCAATTTAGTTATATCTTTGTCTACAATAGATTCTTTTGGCTCTTCTGACTCTTCATCTTCCACTTCTTCAACTTCTTCCACTTCTTCCACTTCTTCAACATCATTATTTTTCTTTTTGGCCATTGTCTATTCCTCCTTCAAAGTTTAATGTTATTCCAGCATCTTGAAATAATTGTGTTATGTTAGAAAGTTGTTTGCTCAAATCGTCTTTCTTTTCTTTTAGTTCTTTTGATACTTTTTTTAAGTTAGAAAGTTCTTTATATTCTTCTGAGTCAATCAAGGTTTTTATTTTCTTTTCTAAATTTTGTATATCTTCTTTCAATGATTTTATTAATATATCATATTTATTAACTTTTAATTTTCTTTCTTTTATCATTCTATTTCCCTCCATAAAATGTTATAGTATTATTATAACACATTATTTCCACCCCTAGCAACGTTTTTGCTAGGTTATTTAAATTGCATCTAGCAACAATAAACCTAGCAAATTTTAGTTTTTTGCTCGGTTTATTTCCTTGTTAGCAAGGTTTTTGCTAGGTTTCATTTCCTACCCTAGCAATAGAAAAGGTTTTATTATTCCTGTTTTAAATGTTTCTATTTTTTTATCTATGTTAACAAAGTATTCAATTGAATCTTTTCCTAAATTTTCAATGTATGCTTTGTTATATTCTCTTTCTAATACTTTTAATCTAGGTTGTATTATCTGTGTATTCAATTTTCCATGCTTTAATTGTTCGTTAATACCTAACCAATGGTTATACCTATATATATCATTATCCAATTGTATAGCATCCTTTAAATTAATGCCTTTTAATTTCCTTTTTATCATTGTCATATTTTGGTCTAATTTTAAATAGTCCTTGCATGAATGAAGTATTATATTAATGTTTGAGTCTTCTTTGTCCCATATGCAATTACTATCTACTATATGTGGGTTAATATTTATTTTGTTCGGATTAAAATCTTTAATGGATTCTATTATGTTAAAAACTTCACTATTATTTATTTTTGATTCTTCATAATAGATAGAATCTGTATCACTATATACAGTATTTTCAAAACCTATTTTATTTATTGTCTTCCATATTTCCGCCCTTGCATATGATGTGACAAAACCAGCAATTGGTGTAAACGCGTTTATAGCCTCAAATGGTGTATCAATTTCCCTTATTGCCAGCCCTGAAAATATTTTAATGTATTCAGTGTCAAGGGTTCCTTCCTGAGTTATAAACTCACTTGTTATTATTTCTTTGTTTTCAATTTCTTTTATTGTAGTAGATTTATATCGTTCGGCTGTTTTGCCATATGGAGAGTTTACTGTTATTTTCGAAAAAGTCTTCCTAACTTCATTTCCTTCTTCACTTGCTTTTATTTTTTCTTTCATAAAGTGTTCACTAAATTTTTTAAAAATAGGAAACTTTTTGTAACAGTGTGCTTCTAAAATTTCTATATTTTCAGAATGTTTTAATAATAATTCGACTTCTGGCTGATATAAATAACATACATGGTCTTTAGTGTTTACAAAGCATGTTTTATCATTTACTTTTGATGGAACTATTCTATTGTTATCGGTCACTTTAATTTTACAAAGCATTAAATATTTTCTTGATAAAATTTTAAATTTGTATTTTGGAACATTTATATAGCTTTCTACATATGCAATAGGTAAATCTTTTTGCATCATTGCTGGATACATTGAATTTACATCGATTGAAGATACATTTTTTATATATCCAAGTTTGCTTATAATTTCTGTCCTACCTCCAAAATAAGCCAACCTTTCAATATAGTTTAGTTCAAGGTTTTTATGTTTCCATATTTTATCCTTAAAATATGTTTTTATTTTTATATTTTTATCTTCTGGAATTTTTCTAAACTGCTCTTCATATAATACATCATTATTTTCCTTTTCTGTTATTTTATAAATTATTTCCGGATTTTCATTATCTATAATTTTTTCGATTGAATGCTGACCATAAAAAGAAGTTCTGAACATATTATATGATGTTCCGGCTACTCCCATTTTTAAGGAACCATATTTTTTAACCTCTTTCAATAATCCTTGTATTGTTTCTTTTAAAATAACAACATCAATTATAGAATATTCTATAAATTTTCTGTCTACTTTTTGATATACATTTCCATTAGTTTTAAAATCTGTTTTTTCTTTTTGTTTATTTATTCCTATCATATTACCTAATTTTTCTAGGGATTGAGCGAAAAAATTAAAACTATCTATAAACGTTAAAAGTTTTTTCTTGTCTCCATCTATTTTATATTTAAAAAATGTCGGTTTAGTCATATTAAAGGATTCTAATTTTAAATTAAAATCATTTTGAAATTGTAATAAACCTGTGTTTAATATATCAAATTTAAGATTATGGAACCATATAAAAGTATTTTGTATTTTTTTATCTGATATTTGTTTACTGTTTTTATTACAAAAATAAAAAACATCAGATAAAAACGCCGATAAAAGTTCATATTGATTACCTTTTATATAAATTATATCTGACTTAGAAAAACCTTTTTCATGTTTTACAGTTAACGTTTTTTTATTATAGTCTTTTCGTTTATGTTCTAAAATATATGTTTTTATATGTTCAGTGTTTTTATTTATATTTACAACATAATTGGCTTGTATCATAAAAATGTTACTCTCAGAATGTAAACTATTTGTTGACTGTAATTTTTTGTTTTCCTGTTTTTCAATTTCTTTGTATTTGTCAAAAGTTGTCTTTTGATTATTTATATAATATATTGTCTCTGACTCACTATCACAAAAAACATTTCTAACAGGAATTGATTTTTTATTAAGTTTTTCTATATAACCCGATGATTGCTGTCTGTTTAAAATCTGTTCGGATTTTTCGTTTAGTGTAAAATACTTGTTGTTAGTTGTAAATTTAAATTTATTGTTTTCCAAATCTAAAGATTCAATAAAATATTTATCATAACCTATCATAAAAATAAACCTCCTTTTAGGTTTTAACTATATCTAAAATAGAATAATCGCTAACAGCACTTAAACCGTAAACATTCGCACCTGACCACAATTTAACCTGTTTATCTATCTTACCCATTAGTTTTTTATCACTTGGGATACTTTTCATCCTTATTGTTCTTATAACTGTCTCTCCAGTTTGTAGTGTTAATTGTATTCTGACATGATATTGTCCAGTATAAAAAGGGTTTTGAAAATAATTCTTTAAAGTTGACTTTCTAAATACATAAGTTTCTTTCTTTTTTGGAATAGCTTTTTGTTTCTTTTGGGTTGTTTTTAAAATTCTCTGCTCTCTAATGTTATTATTTAATTCTTTATTTTTGTCATTTACAGTATTTAAAATTCTAGTTTTTCCTTTTTCCTTTGCATCATTTTTTACTTTTCGTAAATATGACAGTTTTGTAGAATCTGCTAGTTTAGAATTTTCTATACTGTCTATTAATTTATTGTAACTTCTAGAACTACCGACAAATTTCTCAAAAACTTTAACAATTGAATTTTGTTGTTTTTTCGCCATGTCTAATTACCTCCCCATTATTAGTAGTAATTACTGAGTCTGTATCTGTATATATAACTGACTCTTTCTTAATTAGTTCAATTAAATATAGTGTAAAAAATAAATTAACCATTTTTTATTCCCCTACCTTTTCAGTTTTATAAAATTCATAAGCATTTTTTATTAAATTAGTTCTATTAGTATTTAAAATCTTACATAATTCTTTTAATTCTTCTAATTCATAATCATTTAATCTTAAAGTTATTATGTTTTTCTTTCTTTTTTTTGAATCTTCTATTTCTGGTCTTCCAACTTGATTTTTAAATTTCATATGCTTTTTACCTCCTTTGGAAATTATTGTAATACATTAATTTTTGAAAAAAAATGAAAAAATTATTATATTTTAGACATTTTGACATTTATCATATAAATGGTATGCTAATAAGTATTTTAGCTATACCCTTATTATATCATACTTTCTTTATGAATTATCTGTTTTTTCAGTTTTAAGTGTATCTTTTAATAATTTATTAATATATTCAGAATCCCTCATTTTTGAATCTATTGCATTTTTTTTAATAATTATTTTTAAATTTTCATCAATAGAATAACTTACTTTTACTTTTTTCGACATTTTTTTACTTCCCTCCTTTTATTAAATTTCTTTACATATATATCATGTAAATCATTTGTACAAAATTCAAATTTTTTATCGATTGTATATGTACCGCAAATTTGACAATATTTATATTTTTCTTTTGTTGAATTGACAGCATTATTCATTTTTTTAAATCACTCCTATACAAATTTATAATAGTTTTCATTTTTAATTAATTTCATTAATATTCCGTCATCAGATGGAAGCTCTCCAAGTTCTTTAAGTTTCTCTAACTGTTCGACAATAACCTCTCCAGATACAAAACAATTAAATATTTCTTTTTCATTAGATGCAAAAGCCATATTTATTAAAACATTATAAGTGTCATATTTAGACTTTTTATGTTTAAATTTTACTGATACATCAAAAATTATAATCTCTTCCTCAAATATATCATCCCGATATAATGCATCATTTTTTACTTCCTCATGAAATCGTTCAATACTTATTAAATCACCGATTCTTTTTCTTTGTTTACCCATATAATTAAACCTCCTAAACATTAAAATTTTACATAGGTTTCCATATTTTTATTTTATACCATTTTTCTGATTTTGTCAACCAGATTTTAAAATTTTTTAGAATTTTTTAGATATTTTTTCGTCTTATCTGTCCCCTAAAATTTTCCAGCAAAAAGTGGTCATTTTATGCGGGTTTGTTATC
>Ga0209920_1000022_pt1 | contig 17748 bp, 13 predicted proteins | sample SalPonF2_C_D1_MG_FD_185729 | JGI IMG/M metagenome (GOLD analysis project Ga0209920, IMG submission 185729) | Salt pond soil microbial communities from South San Francisco under conditions of wetland restoration - Salt Pond MetaG SF2_C_D1_MG... ... | reverse complement strand
AAAAGCTTCTCGTTGATGTTTTGGAGGAATGCAATTGGAACAAAAGCCAGGCAGCCCTGCGCCTGGGTATCAGCAGAAGCAGCTTGTATTCTAAGCTTAAAAAATATCAAGTCTCCAAGCCCACCGTCCTTTAGCCGGAAGTCCTCAAGGTTGATTCAACGTTTATGTGCGATGCTCCAAGGCGTAAATCAACGGATGACAAAATAATTGACTGTCATTTACCTTCCCATATTTAAAACTTTTCAAAATCCGTCTATAGCTATTGTCAGAATAACATTCCGATTCAGCCGCCGGATACTTTCGTTTAGGTCGGCAAGATCACGCCAAAGGCGGATAAATCGGAACATATTTTTGGCAACTGCTATAAAACTGTGTGGTTTTCAAAATATTGAACGATTTTCGTACACTTCCAAGTCCCTTTTATTACAAAGAAATATTTATGTGCATCCCCACATTGTCGACAATTTATACAGATCAGGCCACTGATTCGGAACGGGTGGTTTCCTTCAGAAGGAAAATTTTCAGGTCAAACGGATCACAACGTTTAAAATATATAAATATTTACATATAATTCAAATTGTTAGGCCACTCTCTTTAAATCTTTAGAATATTTTTCAATAATCTCAAACGAATGCACATCATGGCATCCCGTTTGCTACTATGAAAAACAGCAGAAGAACTGCAATGAAATATCCGAGGAATACTTTTTTATGCTTGTCCACCAATGTTTAAGACTCCATGTGGAAAGCTGCAGTAAACGGATTTGCTGTTGCAATTGAAACCCATGAGGAAATCTATCAGCGTCATCGCAACAACAGCAGTATTCATATCGCAATTTCTAATCAACGATATGGTGCTTGCCAAACAAAATCAAAAGGATCGTTCAAGCCCCACAGGCGCGGCGATGTCAAAGGATTTTAACCTTCACTATACCGGAAAGTATTGTAAGGAATGCCATGAAAAAATTCCCCGACCGGGCGGCGACCCATTTTTAAAATTTAAAGGTGATTTCAATAAGTTGTGCGGAAAATGCCATAACAGCGCTCAGGGAAATTACCCGCATCCGGTAGACATAAAGCCGTCTGCGGGCAAAAAAGGCGGTATACCTAAAAGCTTTCCGCTGGTTGACGGGAAGATATCTTGTAAAACATGCCATGATTTATATCTGCAGTGCCAGGAGAGCTCGAAAAGGAAAAAGATGACCTCACTACGGGGGGCACCGTTTAAGAAAAGAACAGACTTTTGCTTTAATTGCCACAACAAAAAGAATTATGAGATGCAGGATGCCCATGATCAAATTGATGAAAAAGGAAAGATTTACGCAAATAAATGCCTATACTGCCATGTGAAGATGCCTGATGTAAAAAAAGATGAATTTAAAGATATCAAGCTCGTAAAAAATATAGAAGCCGTTTGCCAGGGATGTCATGTCATCGGGGGGAATCACTCCGGGAATTTTAACCACATGGTCAAGCCGTCTGATAAGTACCTGTTAACAATGAAAAAGATGGAAATAACTTTTGGTATCAGTATGCCACTGGACGATAAAGGAAAAATGTCCTGCATGACCTGCCATAATCCACGTGAAAAAGGTATCATCCCGGTTGAAAGGCCGGCTGCAAAGGGCGCGGATTCGAAATACAGGCATCGTTTGCCGAAAATACTGTGTATCGAATGCCATAAGGTATAAACCATACGATCAACACTCAAGGGGGGTAGAAGGTTTGGAAGCAACAAAAAAATATCTTACATTTTCCATATATGTTGCCGTGGTGTTTATTGTTTTAACCTCCGGTTTTCGGGCTGAAGCCGCGGACAAAGAAAACTGTCTCATGTGCCATAAATACCGTTTCATCGGCCGGATCGATAAAAATGGCAAGAGGATAAATTATAATGTTGACGGACATATGTACACAAAAAGTGTTCACAGAAACGTCTCCTGCAGAGACTGCCACACCAACATTAAAAAACTGCCACATGATCCGGTGACCGAGGAAGTGAATTGCGCCAATCAGTGTCACGTCAAGCCGCCCTTTGCCGAGGAAAACTTTTCCCACAAAAAAATTATAGACAGTTATAATGAAAGCGTTCATGGAGTTAAATCCGAAGATTCACCGGAATTACAAAAAGCAAAACCCTATTGCAAGTTTTGCCACCTCAATCCGATTTATACCCGGGTTGATGAAAAGAGAATCGCTTATGAAGAAACGCTGGCACGCTGCCAGAACTGTCATCAGAAAAATGGGGTGACTCAGGCATACAAACATATGACCCATCGCCTGAGACATAAGACCTCCCGCTCACCCCAAGAGATTGTGTCGTTGTGTTCAAAGTGCCATCAGGATGTCGACTTAATGAAAACATTAAAAGTTTCCGATGTGAGTATGACAGCCGTTGAAACATATAACCATTCGATACATGGCAAGGCGGTGGCACTGGGATCCCAGGAGGCTGCTGATTGTATCAGTTGCCATGCATCAAATACACTGCACGACATTTACAAGAAAGACCATGCAACCGCAACTGTGAACAAAGACAACCTCAAAACAACATGCAAACAGTGCCATAAAAACACAAATGACCGGTTCATCGAGATTGCAGTACATTCAAGAATCGACCGAAATGAAAAACCGGCATTATTTTTTGCTAGTTTTGGCCTTAAATTGGCATTGTTCGCCACGGTATTCGGACTTTTGGGTTTATTGTCTCTCGAAACTTATGCTCGAAAAAAGAATGGTCTGAAATGGCAGATAAGACGCGGAACGACGTGGCGAGGGGAATCAAAACGCTAATTTGAATTCATCCCGCGCGGTAAACAGTGGGGAATTCAAATTTAAGGTAACATCTCAATATAATTAGGAGAACTTATGACAACATCATCTGAAGCGATTGCAATCAAATCAAAAGACACCTCAATTGCCGAAGACGACTATTTTACATATGTAGACGGCCTGGGCAACATCCCCAGAGATATTTATCGACATGTTGAATCCGATCCCCTTGGTGACCTGCCCCGCTATTCTATTCACATCGTCATACAGCATTTTTTGGTTTTTACGACCTTTATTGTCCTTGCGGCAACCGGGATGACTCTTCATTTCAGTGATCTTTTTTGGGCGCCGTATGTGATATCGCTGTTCGGTGGTGCCGACATGGCCAGGTTAATCCACCGAATTGCCGCCGCCGTGATGGTCTTCGCAGCGGTGTATCATCTGTTTACCATTATCGGAGGATCGCTTCTCAAGCTTTTAAAAGGTGAGTTTGACTATAAACGAACTCAAATTCCTCGAATTAAAGACGTCCATGATTTGATCCATGACATTAAATACTTTTTAGGCTTTAAGGATTATCGGCCCAAGATGGATAAGTTTATGTACAAACAAAAGCTTCATTACTTGGCTATCTTGTGGGGAAATGCGGTCCTCATATTCGCAGGATCATCCTTGCTGTTCCCGGAAATAACCGCCAGAATCTATTCGGAGGCCGTTAAATTCTTACCTGAAATATTGGTGAAGGTTTTCTCGGAGACCATCGCAAATCTTTGGCCGCTGCCGGCTTTTTTTCAGGATTTTGCCAGATTGATGCACGTCGATGAGGCGATTATGGCGCTGATCGTGGTAGCGTTCTGGCACCTGACGAATGTTCATCTGGTGCCGGGTCGATTTCCGCTGCAATGGACGTTTTTAACCGGCAGGATCACCCGCGAGCATCAAATCGAGGAGCATTTTTTAGAATATATCAACAATCTCGATGAAATACCCGAAGAAAAAGCGTACATGCGAAAGCTCTTGGAGGAAAAAGGATTCGGGCTCAGGGTAAAGGTGTCGGTCGAAGATTTACCCAGAGTTTACTGATAAAAATAATGAACATTAATCCGAGTATTTTAGCCGTCTGAATGGACATATTTGGATGCGATTTTTCGTAAACCTAAGTTGAGCGATTGTCGAGGTTGCCGCATATACAAGGAAGATGTCGTTTCGCTATAGTCAACTATGCGGGACGGTATCTGACACAGTAGATGCAGTAAGATCGGCAATCCCGGAGGGTTTCAAATTTTAAAAATAAAGATAATCCATTAAAATTATATGATTTTTTATTCTCTTTTAAAATTTGAAACGCTCAGCTTGGGGTAAAATATTCGTCTTTAAGGAGGTAACGTCAAGTGCCTGGAAAACCTGAAAGAACAGATCATCCCATATTCGCATATCTCATAGGATTGGGCGTTATAATGATGATCCTGGTCGTACTGGCAGGGGTGTTGTTTCATTTTACGCTGTCCCCCCATGCCCCTGAAATCATAACGCCGGTCAAGGCAAAACTGTTGCCCGTCGAAGAACATTCAGCAATATTGGAAGAAGCCCGAAAGCATGAAGAGTTTGAAATACACCGGCATTTTCACAATATTGTCGAGTTCCCGAAACTTCCTGAAAATAATCGTCCGGTGTGCTTCATTTGTCACTCTGATTATCCCCACAGCAAAAACAAGAAAGTTCGGTCTCTTTTAAACATGCACACCCAGTATTTTGCTTGCGAAACCTGTCACATCAAAGAGGACAAGGATACGAAAGTAGTGTATCAGTGGTATAACCCTTACGATGACAATCCCAAGGGGCCATTTTTTGGCACGAGTTATGATGAAGAAACAGGGAATCTTGTCGAGGTCGAGGACAAATTTTCCAAAATTGCACCTTACTTTAAAAAAGCTGAGATCCTTTCGTCTGCCATTCAGATGCAGGATGCACCTTTGGCCAAAGATTACATGAGAGTAAGAGACACGCTAACGCCCGAACAAAGAGACGGGGTCAAAATGAAATTCCACGTAAATATCAAATCCAAGGGGCATGAATGCAATATCTGCCACTCCCAAAAGGGTATTTTTGACTATAACAAACTGGGGTTTAGTAAAAAGAGGACCGCAGATCTGGAACAGTTGAACGTCAAGGGATTGATAACCAAATATGAAAATTTCTATCTGCCGAATCTTTTTAAATAAGAAGTCATATTTCCTGAAGACTTGAAAGCCTGAAATGGAGGATTTTTTATCAAATAAGGATCGCGGTTTGATCCGAACAAATCTTGCTTTGATTTGTCTCATCGTTATCCTTTCTGTAACGGTCATTCCAAATGTTCGTTCCGCCCAAGACTGTAGTAACGTTGAATTTCTTTTTGATATCCAACCAAATGCCGATCAACCCAGCGATATCTCCATCGCCCCCAATGGAGACATCTATCTGGTGGATGGTGTTAATCATCGAATCATCGTTGTTGACAGCCGTGGGCGGCGGAGATTCTCCTTTGGTCGTAAGGGCACCGGCAATGGCGAATTCGAACATCCTCTTGGCATCGATATATCCGACGGCGGCAAAGTATTTATTGCGGATTCGGGCAATCACCGAATCCAGGTTTTCAATCTTAAAGGTAAGTTTTTATATCTGTTTGCGGTCAAGTCCGGTCCGGGTGAAAAACCTTCAGATCCGGTGGATGTGGCCGTATCGAAACTGAAAGGTTATCTGTATATTTCTGATAACGATAACCATAAAATAAAGGTGTACCGACAGAATGGAACGTTTGACTTTGAATGGGGACGGTTCGGGGAAGGTCCAGGGGAGTTCAGATATCCGGGAATTCTGGCCGTAAATGAATACAATGAGGTCTTTGTTGTAGACGTTCTCAACACAAGGGTCCAAAAATTCGATCCGTTCGGCAAATTTATTGCAAATATAGGTTCCTGGGGCGTGCTTCCGGGAAGACTTTTCAGACCCAAAGGTGTCGCTGTAGACAAAAATAACCGGGTGTTTATCACTGACAGTTACATGGGGTTCATACAGATATTTTCAGATTTAGGACGTTTTCTGGGGGTTGTCTGTGAGAACGGCAAAAACAGAAAATTCACGACGCCCGTGGGAATTGTCGTCGACAACAAAAATGACAGGCTCCAAGTGGTTGAAATGAGGAGCAACAAGATTAGTGTTTTGAAACTATTACAATAACTTTATTAACTGTTCACTGTTTACTATTTACTATCTAATAGTCACAGCAAATCTCAATGATCAGAGCCCTGACATATTTATGCGTATTTGTCATTTTTTCACTTCTCGCGATAACTTCAGCCGCCCTTGCTGCGGAAATGAGTTCCAAAAGAGATTGTGCGATTTGTCATGTCATGTGGCTAGACGATTTCAGGACGGACAAAAAACCTCTGATTGAATGGCAGCCGGGCAATGTTCTCATGAAAGACACCCAAGGGGTTGTAAGTTCAGAGGAAATTTGTTACAGTTGCCATGATGGGTATGTTAATGATTCACGATCCATCGCATGGAAATTTAATGGACACAAAACATTTGTAAAACCCTCGAGCCGGGTTTCAATTCCATCTACCCTCCCCTTAAGCAATAAAGGTGAAATTTATTGTGGAACCTGCCATTCTGCCCACGGGGCCGGCGCTGCGCCGGACGACTCGGGAATCACTTCTTTCTTTAGAGAAAAAAATATGAATTCGAGTTTGTGTGCGATGTGCCATGCCAATGAAGCCGATTTTAAACGTTCCAACAGCCATCCGCTTCAAACAGCGACATTTGATTTGCCGGACACGCTCTTTAAATTGGGCAGTAAACCAGGAACAAACAGAAACAATGTCATCTGTCAATCCTGTCACAAAGCCCACGGGGCACGAGGGAATAAAATCACCGTCGTTGACAACAAAAATTCAAAACTCTGTGTGACATGTCATGACGGCCCCAAAAGCATCATCAACACCAAACACGATTTACGTAAATCATTTCCAAATGAAAAAAATATAATGCAGCAGCGGCCCGTCGAATCAGGACCCTGCGGGGTCTGCCACATGCCTCATAATTCGGCAAATAAGCGGTTGTGGGCCAAACAGCTACCACCGGGGAAAGAATCAAGGTCACGGTTCTGTCTGAGCTGTCACCAAAAGGGAAAGGTGGCTGAAGCAGTGACGATTACGGGCACTTCACATCCTTTGAATGTCAACCCTTTTGAAAAGATCCAGTCACTGGCCGTATCCAGGAAGAAATTGACGCTTCCTTTGTTTAGCCTTCAAGGGGCCCCGGATAAAAACGGAAATATAACCTGTGCCACCTGCCACGATCCTCACGGATCAAAAACGGGTTCAACAACGGCGAGGACAGCAAAAAATATTAATTCAAATACATCCACATCCTTTTTGCGAAAGCGACAGAAGGATATGTGCGGAGAGTGTCATCTCGATAAAAATTTAGTGATCAACTCCAAACATGACATGAGCAAGATGGCACCTGAAACCAAAAACATCTTAAACCGGACACCTTCGGAATCGGGATTGTGCGGGAGCTGTCATCTGGTCCACAAAGGACAGGGGGCATTCCTGTGGGCCCGTGAAATAAAGACCCAGAATAAAAACATTATCCAGGGTATTTGTACCAGCTGTCACAACGAAAAGGGCATGGCCGGCAAAAAGGTCATCAAAGACTATTCACACCCGGTGAACGTATCCCCGTTAAAGAAAGGTCTCACCACCACCCTTCCTCTTTTTGACAAGAACGGGAAAAAATCCAAAAAAGGGGAAATGACCTGTCTCACATGCCATGAGCCCCATCGGTGGGACCCGACGAAAATAATTGATTCAGATCATTATGATACTGAAGGAAACACCAGGAACAGTTTTTTAAGGTTGCAGGCATCTCCGGGTTCCAAACTGTGCCAGAACTGTCACCCGAACAAAGCCAATATTGAAAAAACGGATCATGACCTCGGGGTAACGGATCCGGAATCAAAAAACATCAAAGGCCAGACCCCGGTTGAGTCTGGTGTGTGCGGTGTCTGTCATCTGGTCCACAACAGTGAAAACTGGGTTCGGCTTTGGGCCCGGAATTTTGGCTCGGGTGAAAACCTGATGGACATGATGTGCAATTCGTGCCATTCAAGTAAAGGCACTGCCAAGGATAAAATCCCGCAGATATCGTCTCATCCACAGGAAAAATTGATTAACAGCGCCGGTAGAGATGTTCCGGGCAGGATCGATTTTTTCCCGATGTTTCACAAAAGTTACGGGGAACCGGAAACGTTGGGAACCGTTTCATGCCCCTCCTGTCATGATGCCCATAAATGGGATGCAGGGGTGAATGCCAAAGGAATGGGGGCGAATATCGAAGGGGATGCAACCAACAGTTTTCTCAGGTCCAGATCTTCTATTCTTCCCTGCAAAGACTGCCATGGGCCGGAGGCACTGTACAGGTACAAATATTTCCACAATGCAAATGAACGCAAAACGAATATGAGAAAAAAATAATCTCCATGATCCCTCTTATCTGAACGTCCGACCGTAGGTTACGCGATGACATTTTTTGAAAAAAATGCATTGTACCGATTTCGAACAATCCTAACCGACTTATATAATGATATTTTATCAAATTTAATGTTTTTTATTCGTACACTAAAATCAGGATTTTACGAATAACTCTGGCATGTAATTTGCTTTACTGTGGATATTGTTTGGTGATCCGTCGGTTAACTCTTTTATTCATAAAAAAATGCCGAATTTCAAAGACCGGTGAGATTTTTATTAGCCCTTGAAAACCTGGTCCTTCCCTCCAAGGCGGGATCTTCGATGAACCTTGCCTGTCCTGCATTGCGGGAGTCAGAGTTTTCCGGCTCTGCCAGAAGATACGGCGCTATAGTTTGAAGTGAACTATAGTTAAAAAAGATTGTGCCGGTCGGCCCGTTATGCCGGTTTGCCCGTAATTTAATACCGGCCAACTGGCTAACCAGAGACAGGCACTTTTAACTTGTATAGCTTTCAGGAAAACAGCCCCTTCCAGGGGTAACCCAAAGCCTGGCCCTCTGGGCCAGGATATTTACTAACAGGTAAATAGAATAGAATGCGCTTAAAACCGAATTTTAGATTTATTTTCTTTCTTGTCGTATATTTTTGCCCATTTCTTTTTATCATCCCGGCAAATGTTTTTTCCGCTGATATCGGGAACTGTCTGTTATGTCACAAATATCCCGGTCTTAGCAGGATTGACGAAGAAGGCAAATTCAGGCTTCTTTTTGTTAATGAATCGATATTTAACAAAAGTGTTCATGCCAAGGTCAAATGCGGGGATTGCCATACCGACATTAAAAAGATTCCCCATGAACCTGCCAAAAAAGTCGACTGTCTAACAGAGTGCCATATTATCGAGCCCGCCAGTGAAAAGAAATTTTCCCACAAAGATGTTAAAACATTTTTGGAAAAAAGTGTGCACGGAAAAATCGACATCGCCGGCAAATCTAAAAAATATGTCGAAGATCTTCCTACCTGTAAAAGTTGCCACGACAATCCACTCTACAGGCCACTCTCTTTTTATAAAATGGTGCGCCCCGGCATTTCCGAAGCGGCAATGGGCCGATGCAGGGTGTGTCATAAGACGGATGATTTTATTTTCAGGTTTTACAACCACATCACAACACGATTGCATAAGATCCGGAGTCCAAAGAATATCGCTGAAATGTGTGGGCGCTGTCACAATGATCCAAATATAGCTGCAAGACATCAGTTGCCCACGCAAGTCGTCTCAGCCTACGGAGAGACGTTTCACGGAAAGGCGGCCAGTTTTCTCAGTGAGCGCGTACCCGATTGTCTTGACTGTCATGTCCGTTTAGGAGAATCCGTCCACCAGATGTTAAGCCATGAGAATCAGTTTGCGCCCACCTATGAAAACAACAAATCCACCATATGCTCCAGGCTGGAATGCCATCCCAAGGCATCTTCAAAGCTAGCCAGCTATAAGGTTCATCCTGTTTTCGACAGGCAGCAAAGTCCCAAGCAGTTTTATTTCAGAACATTTTTTATCATACTGACCGGCGGTACACTTTTACCCCTGATGGGAATTATGTTTCTCGAATTAAGTCGAAGATTATTCCCGAATTTAACCTTCAGGCGCAAGGGAAAAGGCGATGGGAGACCGGATGATCAAGATTAAGAACGGCAATAAATACTTTTTCAGATTTACACTGAATCAACGGATACAGCATATCAGCCTTGCATCTATGGTTATCGTCCTCGTGTTGACCGGCATACCGCTAAAATTCCATGACGCGCATTGGGCACACCATCTTTATGCCTTGTTCGGAGGAATTCATTATGCCCCGGTGGTTCATAAAATTGCCGGCAGTATATTATTGATACTCTTTGTTTATCACCTCATTTACATCTCATATTCGATATACACCCGGCAGATCATCCCATTAAAACGAAAGGAAGGTTTAAGTGCCGCCAAGATTTTAAAATTACTGCTTGCCCAGCCCCTAGTGCCGAATTTAAAGGATGTCAGAGACATCATAGGGCTGGTGAAATATTTATTGTTTTTGTCGGACAAACGGCCTGAAGGCGATAGATTTACATGGAAAGAAAAATTTGACTACTGGGCCCCCTTCTGGGGGATTGTGATCATTGGATTTTCAGGCCTAATCATGTGGCAAAAGGTGTTCTTTACTAAATTTATTCCAGGAGAGTTTATTAATTTTGCCTTGATTGCGCACAGCGATGAGGCATTGCTGGCTGCGCTCTTCCTTTTTATATGGCACTTTTATAACGTCCATTTCTCAATCGCTGTTTTTCCCATGGGCACTGTTTTTCTGACAGGATATTTGCCCGAAAAACTGATGGTTGAAGAACATTATGAATATTATGTAAAAATTATGACAAAAGCAGGTCTCGAGCATGAAATCCTTCCGCCCCATGACCAGGGTGATCATGTTCCCATGAAAAGGGTTTATTCCGAATGAAAAAATTGCTTTCAAAATTTTATATCTTGGGATTGATGGCGCTGACGGTGCTATTTATGGCAATTATCTGGAATTTGACATTTGCAGAACTGTTTGAAGAATACCACATCAGAAAAAGGGTTCTGGAAGCAGCAAGTATAAACGTTCCTGCAAAAAACCTAACGGAGCAAATTTCATTTAAAAAAGCCATCCTTGAAAGTGATGAAAGGGTGAAACATTACCTCGGTTACAGAGTTCTGGAAGAAAAACGATTGAAGGGCCACTTCCACCATATCGATTTTGATTTCACCGCTGATAAAACGTCGTTTTGCATTGGATGCCATGGCGATATACCGCACGATAAACTGAAAGAATTCAGGGCATTCGGTAATATGCATGCATCCTTTTTAAGCTGTCAGACGTGCCACGTAAAACTGGAAGGAAACGCAAAAACCGGCATATATAAATGGTATGATCGAACCACCGGAGAAATTGTTCCAAATCCTGACATGGAAGGGACTCTCCCGGGAACATATCGATCTAAAATTATCCCGTTTGAACTCGCAAACGGGAAGATCCGGAGAATCGATACTCCGGAACGGATTACTTTTGCGCGCGAATACCGTGAAATGGAAAACAGTCTCACCGATACGCAAAAATCAAAAGCCAAAAAAATAATACATAACATCGTCAGCAAAAAACCATACGCCTGTGAAGACTGCCACCAGAAGCAGGCGTCTGTGCTTCCATTCAAAGATCTTGGATATCCGCCTCAAAGAGTGAAATCCATTGTGAATACAGAAATTGTCGGTATGATAAAAAATTACACCCAATTTTACATGCCAAGAATGCTGCAGCCCGGATTCGGAAACGAAAAACAGGAGAAAGGAAAGTCCTCCGATTCTTGATTAATTTCACGACCATTTGCTTTTTATTTTAAAAATTAATCAAACACTGTCGTAACATGATGAAAAAATTTCTATTTTCGATATTCCCGATCATTGCATTGGGGTTTATTTTTTTCAGGCCTGTGAGTTCGTTGGCCCTGGATGAGGGGGGCTGTCTCAAATGTCATCAATATCCAGGACTTTCACGGCTTGAAAAATCGGATGGGTTTAAAGCGTTGCACATTGATGAAAATGACTTTTTCAAGTCTTCCCATGGCAAATTTCGCTGCAAAGAATGTCATATCACCATCACACAGGTCCCTCACACGGGGGAAACCAAAGTTGACTGCTCAACCAAGTGTCACCGTGGTGATGATGCCAAGGTGTTGCCGGAAAACTATCCGTTAAAAGGTTTTCACAAAAACGAACAATCTTTTATTGTTGCCGTACAGGATGAATCCTCCTGCCGGGTCTGTCATCCGTTGTATCCACACAGTAATAACAATCTGGTGCGCGGTTTTTTGAACATGCATACAGGATTTATGTTCTGTGAGCTATGTCACATCAAAAGAGAAAAATTTAAGCACCTGACATATGACTGGAAGAATACCGAAAACGCCGAATACAGCGGCAAGGCCTATGGAACCTATTTTAATCCACTGACGGGAAAAACCCATAAAACTGAAAAATTTATCTCCAGAATCGCTGCTTTTTCCGCCAAAAATGGGGATAAAAAACTGTTGATAAATACCCGGGATATAAACAAAGCCCAGAAATACCTTATAAAAGAGAAAAAATTAACGTCTGACGAGAAAAAGAAAGAGTTAGATTATTTTCATAAGGATATCAGCAGGAAAGAAATCAGTGTGGCCTGTAATGAATGCCATTCTTCAAACAGTATCCTGAATTTTAACAAACTCGGGTTTGACAAGAAGAGAAGCAAAGATCTCGTCTATCTGAACATCAAAGGTTTGGTGACCAAGTATAAAATATTTTATTTCCCGAATCTTTTTGGGCAATAAAGAAAAATTCGAACAAAATTTCAGCCACTAAGGCACAAAGGCACGAAGAAGGGCGATAAAGACTGTTGACGAGATGAATCCTATAGAGGAAGTGCAAATACTTGATCATTTGAAATTAAATGACAAACGTCTTGGTTTTTATATCAAGTTTAACGTGCCACTTATTTGAAATGGCATTAAAAGAATTATATTATAATTTTTGGTGTCTTCGTGTCTTTGTGGCGAATCGATTTCGAATAAAAATAATTCGAATGTGCACGGAAATTTCCGCAAAGAACATCTTCACTTCTTTATTCTCGCTTTCAATAACATTATTAATACTTGCAACGCCTGCCCTTGGGACACGACTTGTCCGTGTAAAGCCCCTTTTCGAAATCACCGAAAAGCTCGTCGCACCCAGTGATGTTGCGGTATCCAATAACGGCTGGATATACATCGTCGACGGCACAAACCACAAAATAAGGATATTCGATCAAAATGGTAAATGGATATCTTCCTTTGGCGGCAGGGGTTCCGGAAACGGCCAATTCAGTTTTCCCCTGGGTATCGACATCGACGGTTCAGGTAAGGTCTATATCGCAGACTCGGGAAACCACCGAATTCAGATTTTTAATTCCAAAGGCGAATTTATTGAGGCCTTAGACATCCCTTCAAATAACAACATGCCCGCCGACCCGACCGATGTTGCCGTCGATGAAACTCGGAACCGCTGCTACATTGTCGATAACGACAACCATTCTATTCAAGTTTACAACCTATCCACCCTTAAAAAGATAACAACTTACGGCTCACCCGGGACCGGAAAACGTCAGTTCAGGTATCCATTTTTTATGACCCTCAACCCCAAAAAATATCTATATATCGTAGACGTCATCAACACCAGGGTACAGGTTCTAAACCCGGACGGCCTTTTTGTTACATTTATCGGTGGGTGGGGCGTTGAAAAAGGGAGGTTTTTTAGACCCAAAGGCGTTGCCGTCAACACCGCCGGCAGAATTTTTGTCAGTGACAGTTATATGGGGGTTATCCAGGTTTTCGACGCCTCGGGCAATTTTTACGCCGTGGTCGGTGACGCGGAACAACATGCAGCAAAAAAGTTCAAAACACCGGCCGGCATATTCATTGACCGAAATAACAGACTGTATGTGGTTGAGATGTTTGCAAACAAGGTCAGCGTGTATCTGATTCAAGGCGATACCGAATGAAATTAGTAACTATTCAGCCACTAAGACACGAAGACACAAAGAAAATGGGTAATAAGAAGATTATTAAAAGAATAATTATATAATCTTGGTGTCTTGGTGACTTGGTGGCGAAATACTTAAATGGGTACGATGAAAAAAATCGCATATCTAAATATATTTTTATTCTTGGCATTTTTTACATTCAACGCCCCCTTTGCAGCCGTCGAAGCCCCAAAAAACCCAAATTCGGCCAAAGAGTGTGCCATCTGTCATTATCGCTGGATCGACACTTTTTTTTTAGAAGGCAAGGGGACGGACCTGGTGCCGTATCATTCGGAAAAGGTTGCGGCCACCCCTGAAATGTGTTTTTCCTGCCACGACGGCAGCGTTAAGGATTCCAGGACGAAGCGGGATAAAGATTACGGGCACAAAACAAACGTGACGCCGCCGGCCAACATGAAGATACCGGAGATATTCCCGCTGGATGAAACCGGGAAGGTCCATTGCGCCACATGCCACACCGCTCATGGCGTTCCGAGTGGTGGAGACACCCACGAAACCATCTTCATGAGAACATCCAACAAGAACTCGGCCATGTGCACCATGTGTCACACCAATAAAGTTGGTGGCCAGAATTCCGGGAATCATCCCCTGGACAGCATGAAACAACAGATACCCGTTAAACTTGTTTTACAGGGGGCGGTCACAGGGAATCCCAAGAACCGGGTTATTTGCGAAACCTGTCATGCGGCTCACGGGGCAAGAGGAAATAAACTTACCATCGTTGACAACAAAAATTCAGAACTATGTGTGACTTGCCATAATAACCAAAAAAGCCTCCTTACCACCAAGCACGATTTGCAGGCATCATTTCCCGATGAAAAAAATATAAAGCAGCAACGGCCCGTGGAATCAGGGCCCTGCGGGGTCTGCCACATCCCCCATAATTCACCCAACAAACGACTGTGGGCCAGACAGCTTCCCCCGGGAAAAGCGTCAAGGTCACGGTTCTGCCTGAGCTGTCACCTGAAAGGGAAGGTGGCTGAAAAAGTGACGATCACGGGCACTTCACATCCATTGAATGTGAACCCTTTTGAAAAGATTCAGGCACTGGCCGCGTCCGGGAAAAAATTGACGCTTCCGCTGTTTGACACTCAAGGGGCCCCGGATAACAACGGAAATATGACCTGTGCGACCTGCCATGATCCCCACGGATCAAAAGCGGATTCAGCGACGGCGGGGTCGGCGGGAAATATTGATTCAGATACGTCGATGTCCTTTCTGCGAAAGCGACAGCAGGATATGTGCGGAGAGTGTCATCTCGATAAAAATTTAGTGATCAACTCCAAGCATGATATGAGCAAGATGGCGCCAGATACCAGAAACATCTTAAACCGAACACCTTCGGAATCGGGATTGTGCGGGAGCTGTCATCTGGTCCACAAAGGACAGGGCGCATTCCTGTGGGCCCGTGAACTAAAGACTCCGAAGAAAAACATTGTCCAGGATATCTGCAACAGCTGTCACAATGAAAAGGGCATGGCCGCCAAAAAGGTCATCAAAGACTATTCACACCCGGTCAACGTATCCCCTGTTGAGAAAGGTCTTTCCACTACCCTGCCCCTTTTTGACAAAGATGGTAAAACGTCGAAAAAGGGGATGATGACTTGTCTGACCTGTCATGATCCCCACCGTTGGGATCCAGTGAAAAGCATGGGTTCAGATCAAAATGATATCAAAGGAAACACCCGGAACAGTTTTTTAAGGCTGCAGACATCACCGGCTCCCAAACTGTGTGAGAACTGTCACCCGGACAAAGCCTATGTTGAAAAAACCGATCATGACCTTACGGTTACGGCGCCCGATTACACGAACATCATCAATCAAACACCTGCTGAATCGGGCGTTTGCGGTGTCTGTCATCTGGTCCACAACAGTGAAAACTGGGTCCGGCTTTGGGCCCAGGATTTTGGCGCGGGTGAGGGTCTGATGGACATGATGTGCAATTCGTGCCATTCAAGTAAAGGCACTGCCAAGAATAAAGTTCCGCAGATATCTTCTCATCCACAGGACAAACTGATTAGCAGCGCCGGTAGAAATGTTCGCGGCAGGGTCGATTTTTTCCCGATGTTTCACAAAAGTTACGGAGAGCCGGTAACCATGGGAAGCGTTTCATGTCCGTCCTGCCACAATGCCCATCAGTGGGATGCGGGGGTGCATGCCAAGGGTAACGGGTCGAATATCGAAGGGAATGCGACCACCAGTTTTCTCAGATCCAGATCCTCCATCCGTCCATGTAAAGACTGCCACGGTCCAGATTCGCTGTTCAGGTACAAATACTTTCACAAGGCCGAAGAACGCAGAAACAAAATTAATTCCTCCAAAATTTTAAACCGGAAAAGAACATTTTAAAACCGTTCCACACCTCACAACCTTGTCTTTTCAAAATAGAAACATATCGATTTTTCCAAAACTTAAACGGTCAAGAGCATACCGGAAACCTTTCAAAAACACGTTCTTTTGTCCGATTTCAAAGGTCTCGCTGAAAGTGTTCAGACGGCCGATTGTTTTGCGAAGCGGGCACTGTACGAATTTAATACACGCATATTTATCCGATATCGTTATATATTTTTAATAAACCTCTTTTTGTTTAAAATCAGTACAGTTTTCCAGCCTTCCCCCTCCTGGCAAGATTTTCTCTTTTGAACCGCCCGGATGCTTCTAATTTGCGTTGACACTAACCGCTCCTCAATCAATATGTATTTAATATCAGTTGGTTAGATAATTTTTTTAGAAATGCTCAATATTTATTAGTCGATGGCGACACCGGGGCAATGAAGTGGCACACTAATTGCTCTTTTCAATGGCAAATTAGCAATTTTAACGATTTGACAGTAATATCAACATTAAAAGGACAAGGAGGTGATAAGTAAGGTGTTCATAAACATCAGGTCTTTGTAAAAACGGATCCCTGACTTTTACGGTTTCCGGTTTTTTAAATTTTAAATCAATTTATAGGAGGTGAACAACAGATGAAGAAAATGATTATCTTGTTAACAGCGTTGGCAATGATTGCAGGATTCTCAACCGTATCCTTTGCTGCTTCAATCGTATCCAGCTCACATGACTTATCGGATGACGGTTTAGGGACCACCGAAATTTGTGTATTCTGTCACGTGCCACATAATCCTATTACAGCAGCTGAAGGGCCACTCTGGAACCATACGCTTACGACCCAGACGTTTACGTTGTATGACGGAACCACCGGCGCCAGTGCGACGGGAATTTCAGCGCTCTGCCTGTCCTGCCATGATGGTGTCACCAACCTCGACGCCTTTGGCGGTGCCGCGGGTACGGCAGGTAATGACATTGATACAGTATTCAGTGGCACCACTGCCCTTGTCGGTACCGACCTTCAGGACGACCATCCAGTGATGGTGGCCTATGTTGGAGACGGCACTAGTTTCAAGGCCACTCCAGATCAAGGTGCGGTTATCTTTTCTAACACAGTAGAGTGTGCCAGCTGTCATAATCCTCACGATCCAGAAGGCGGTGGCGCTGGTACTACTACGTTTTTAAGAGCCAGCAACACTAATTCAGCTCTGTGCCTTGGTTGTCATATCAAATAATTGGCACAACACCTAAAACCATTAAAAGGGCTGAAACGCCCCTTTTAATGGTTTAGACAATAAAAAAAGGGGGCTTTAGACCCCCTTTTTTTATTGTCTAAACCTGTTCCATCAGTTAATATTCAATTGTATCATTCTCAGACCATTTAAATATACTTCCATTCCATGGGAACGACAACGGGCAAAAAAAACAGAAAAGCAGGGGGAATAAAGATGAAAAGAATAGTTTTTATAATCGTTGCAGTGCTTCTGGCATATGGCTGCGCCACGGCCC
>Ga0209920_1000019_pt1 | contig 18232 bp, 10 predicted proteins | sample SalPonF2_C_D1_MG_FD_185729 | JGI IMG/M metagenome (GOLD analysis project Ga0209920, IMG submission 185729) | Salt pond soil microbial communities from South San Francisco under conditions of wetland restoration - Salt Pond MetaG SF2_C_D1_MG... ... | reverse complement strand
AACAATTGTTTTTTCCGGGAGCCTCCCAAAAGGGAAAATAGTTCTTGAATATATTTCATCCGGGGTAAATCTCACCGGGACTACAATAATCCCAAGAGAAGCAATCCCGGCTTTGAGAGCTTATTTACTGTGGCAGCTTATAGAAAATGATTCTAAGAAGTCGCTTAGCGAAAAAGAAAGAAAAAAACAACAATACGAAGAAGCTGTAGAAGCATTAAGGTTCTTCCAGACTGCATTTACAGCAGATGAGTACAAGAGAATGCTTTACCGGTCAGTTAAACAAACACCAAAAAGATAATGCAGAATAGAGACGTTATACTTCCCATTAAAGGACTAAATAAAGATGACTCACCAAAATACTTTGAGGATGGGGATTATAGCGATGCTCGCAATGTAATCATAGGCAACACTCAAGATCAATTAAACAGGGGGTTAATACAATCCTTAAAGTCAACTCTGTTATTAGAGATTCCAGAATTAGTAAGCGTTGGTCTTTATCACCATATGGGCGTTGTAGTAGACGAAAATATTGGTATTGCATACATACTAAGTTTAATTTATAAGAATAGCGTAGATCAGAAGTTTGTCATAATAAAACATAAACTATCAGATAATTCAATAAAATATATTTATGAAGGTATTCCTGCAGACTGGGGGCTTACATACACCGAGAGACCGCAATTTTACAATGTAAAACTTATCAACTCAAACATAGTATTTACCGATAATAAGAACGACATTCGCATGATGGATGTTGTGAAAATTGAGAATACAACCAACGCCGGAATAACGTCTAAGGTAGTTAATTATAATTTAACAACAGGATATTACACTGGATACACCATAGGTAGCTTTGTTTATTACAATGACTCTGTTTATAAAATACTCCAATCTACTGTGGGTATTGTGGATATTTATCCTGGAAGTTCTCCATCGTATTTCCAGTACATAGCTAAAATAACAGATGTATACCTTGACCCAACTAATCTAAATATATTTATTTTAGCAGCAATTCCGCCTCTTATCTCTCCAACTGCAGAATATCAATCAGACAGTTCAAACAATATAAATCAATTAAGAGGTCAGGTGTGGCAATTCTCTTATAGATATGTGTATATGGATTACAGGAAAAGCACATATGCTCCGCCAAGCATAATTCCAACTCCTAATGGAGAAGAGGATGTGAATGGTATTCCAAATCCGGATCCCACGCACAATAACAGGATAAAAGTTGTTATTAATACAGGAAATTCATATGTAAGATATATTGAAGTGGTTGCAAGGTCATCTGAAGATCCCGCGACGTGGTTTTTAATTAAAAAGATAGATGTAATAAATGAGAGTGGATATAAGCTCTATCCATCAGATCAATCTTCAGATGTTTATTTTTATAATGACGTAGCCAAACAAGCTATAGATTTAGCCGAATTTGCTACTCTGTTTAGCTATGTGCCTATAAAAGCTAAGCATATGGAGCTTATTGAAAATAACAGGCTTGTTTTTGCAAATATAACAGAAGGGTACGACAGGATTACGCCAAGCGTTAATTTAGCTATATCATATGAAGATCTAGGATCTATAACAACTCAGGCCACAAATTTATCTTTTAATCTTGATTCTGATAAATTAACTTCTACAACTTGGGTGTATCATGTGGCATTTAGAATACCAACCGAAAACCCAGGGGCTTGCACATTTTATATAAAAGTTAAAAAAACAGGTGAATCTTCTTTTACAACCGTATCATATGCTTACTCCGGGACCGATAGTTACCCATCTACTGTAATATCCGGACTTCAATCGGCTATAAATACAGAATGGGGATCCGGAACGGTAGTAACCTGCATAACACCGGAGTCAAATAAGCTATGCGCATTTACTGAATACTCATATGGATATGATTTGAATCCAATGTATAATTGGACTATTGAATCATATTATGAAAAATCAACAATAACAGGAGTAGATAAATTTTCATCTCTAAAAAAAGGAGCAACCCATAATTGGGGTATTATATATAGAGATTCAGCAGGTAGAATATCTCCGGTTATAGGAGCCGGAACGATAAAAAAATATATTCCGTTTTCGACAGAGAGCGCGACATCAAATTACGATAATAGGCCTATTATTCAATTTACTATAAATCACCTACCTCCTGATTGGGCTGAAAGTTATGAGATAGTTTACGCTGGTAATAATTCAGTAAGTTGGTTTTTAGATTTATTAGGATATAATTTTTGTTATGGTAAATATCCCGAGAGACACACAGATCCAGACGCATCCACTTCTATAGACACATCGAGCCCGCAGTTTAGGCTAAGAATAAAAAAAGCCCAATCAAATACAAGAAATTATTTTGATAACTGGTCAGTGGAGGAGTATGTCTGGCAGAAAGGTGATAGGATTCGCATTATCGGTACAGTAGATTCAGGAGGTAATTTAACAGAGCTCGATAATGTTATATATGACGTTGAAATAACAGGGGTGTATGAAGACGTAGACTACGACACAACTATAGGAGAAGGATCAACAGGAACCGAAGAGATAACAAGCGAATGGATATATTTTAAAGTTAATAGTACAATATCTGTTACTCCAACAGAGGACGCAAGCCCAAATTTATATCCGGATAATTTGTTTGTTGAAATATACAGGCCATCAAGTCAACTATCTGAAACTCTATATTATACAACAGGAATGACTTATAATATATATGAGTCAGGAGGTTATAAATATCATGGAGGACAGGTAGCCCAAGTATTAAATGCAAGTGGAGATAATGTCTCCGGGGCTATTGTTAATAATACAGCAAATGACATTTGGATTTATTTAAGACAATTCCGAAATATTAGCAACAATAACACATTCAGAATATGGTCAGAAAGCCAATACCCTGATGATTACTACCAGGCGCAATTAATGACATCTCAAGGTAATCCTATTCCAAATATAGAAAATTCAAAACAAACCGTGCTAACTAAAAGGTTGCGTCATGGTGGTATAATAAGGCCAGGAACTGAGATAAATGAGCTATCAAAATTCGATTATAATGATTTTCTTGATCTGAAAGACACCAATGGCCCAATTGAAGGAATAAGGTACATAGGATTCGTTTTAAAAGCCATTCAAAAAACTAAAGTTACTTCCATTTATATCGGAAGGCAAGAATCATATACCGCATCAGGAGATCAACAATATTTATTCACTGATCAGGTGTTTGGAACGGCAAGGCCGGAAATGACAGACTGGGGCACAACGCATCCGGATAGCGTAGAGGTATACAACAGGCAACTTTATTTCTGGGATCAATCAGAAGGATTGGTAGTGAGGGATTCTGCCAATGGTCAATTCCCATTGAGTGCCTATAAGATGAAAAAATGGTTCTCAGATAAAGCCAGAGATTTGGATTCGGCAAGCTATGCAAGAGTTAAATTTTTCTACGTCCAGGAATTTGATCAATTGTACTGCCTGTTTCAGAAAAATTCAGATACCTCAGAAATAGCCGTTTTCAGTGAATCAGATTCCAGGTGGAAATATTTTATTGACTTACCATTTGACAGAGGTCAATTCTATTATCTTGGCAAAAGACTCTATCATGCTCATAATGAGTTTTTGTTTGACTGGTGGAAAGGTACCGGAACTCAGGATATAGGTGACTCCACTCAAAACGGTTCTATTGAATTTTACAGCAAGTACGATTTAAGCGTTAAAACATTTGATGCGATCATCGTTTACCAAACAGGAAGAATACCATCTTTTACAGAGGTAAGTATTCCTGCTGATGCTTCTGAGAACGGAAGTGAAATGTCAACAAATATATACGACGCAAATATAAAGCAAAGGGAAGGCGTTTATTACTGCCAGATACTAAGAGATGTAAACACTCCAAATAAGGCATCTACAAATGATGCATTAATGAACGGAGACAGAATGAGAGGGCAGATTTTAAAAATAAAAATGAATTTCCCTAACGTTAATTCTTTGATTAAATTTGCAAATGTTATAATTTTATCAACAGTAAGTGAACGACATAAATAAAATATCATGGGATTCTTTGGATTTTTAGGAAACATAGCGGCTGGTATTCAGGGCAATAAAATGGGTAAAACCCAAATGAGCTTAGGTCAGCAAATGATAGATCAGGCTCAGAATCTATCTGCTACTTATCAGCGTCCGGACATGCAAACACCAGAAGCTATTCAGCAAATGGCTGATTTAGCACAAGGAAGAATGTATCAGCAAATGCCGGGTATGACGCAGTATCAGAATCAAAGCAATCAAGCGACTGCCGCGGCATTAAATTCATTATCAAGCCTCGGTTCAGGATCAGAGGCTTATGGGGCTGTAGCTAACTTGTACGCTAATCAAATGAATCAGAATAGAAATTTAGCCGGTCAGCAAGCACAATACCAAAACGCTACCGCATCTGATTATATGAACGTTTTAAATTCTCTTGGAAACTGGCAGCAACAAGCATGGCAATGGAATGAAGCCGATCCATATATTCAGGCACAGCAAAAAGCAGCGCAATTGGAAATGCTCGGAAGACAAGGGCAGTGGGAAGGGCTTAAAAATAAAATGGGTAGTTGGGCTGAGACGTTTCAGGGAGCTGGAAGTGCTTTAGATTCAATTGCCGGTCAGGCTGCATCTGCATTAGGAACTGGCGGTGCAAGTAGTGTTTTATCTGTATTAGGAGGTTAATTATTATGGCAAACATTTCGTTTAACGTACCGAAAGGCGCAGACCCAATGGGTATCGGTGGTTTTGATTTAGGAAGGTCATCTTATGATCCATTGCAAACAATACGCGAAGGCTGGCAGAAGACCCGTGAAGAACAACTCATAAAAGACGAACAAAGAAGAAAAGAGTTTCAGGACACCGTCAGTAAGATACCTTCATTTGAAGCCGTAAATCAGAATGTAGCCAGCCGGTTAAACGATAAAAAGAATAAGCTTTACAATCTTGCTGAGAGAAGTTATAAGTCAGGAGCGTGGTCCCCGTTCGCAAAAGATCAGGAAACCGGATTGAACGTGGATAAGGCCATGTCTAAACTTGAGAATGAAATTGCTACTGAGGGTTCTGCTTACAATGAAATGTTATCAAGGTATAAATCAGCAAAAGATTTTGTTGATAACCCTAAAAATGCAGATAAGATTGACTGGCAGCTAACCGAGCAAAGAATGAATGATTTTGCCACCGCAAAAGATCTTCCAGGTATGGCAAATTCATTGACAAAACCGCTTGTAGCTATTAAGCCTGATCCTGTAAATTTTGATAAATGGCTAAAAGATCAGGTAGCTTATTATGTCCCCGGAGAAGATAAAAAAATAATAGATACTGTTTACGACCCTAATACAGATAAATTCAAAATTATATCTCAAACCTATAAAGATCCTAATAGAGTAGCTGATGCTATGATTAAGATATACAGGAACGCAGGAGAAGAATATAAAAAAGTTATCGACAAAAAGTTCAAAGATGCAACTGAATCTGAAAAAGTAACTTCTGATGGGGTCCCGGTTAAACCAGAAGATTGGTTTGCATCTCGATTTGTTCCTGGATACGGCATAAAAATAGATCTTAAATATGTGGCTAAATCCAAAAAGTCAACTGATAAATCATTTGATTGGAGTAATTATCTTCCATCAAAAACAAAAGATGGAGAATTTGATCTGTCTAAATGGCAAGAGGTAAAATCACTTGGATACAAACCAGCAGGAGGCACTACAGAAACATTACAATACAATTCAGCCGCCACAATACCGCTTCAAGGTGTATCAAATAAGGCGTTTATTATGCCGAACACGGTAAATACAGAAAATGCAGATACCGGAGAATCTGCTCCTCAAAGCAAAAGTGCACAGCGTAAACTTGATAACATATCAATATTGCCAATAGCCAATGAAACGATAAACTTCACTGACGGACAAGGTAATCAATGGACATTTGCTCCGGGTGATAAAATACCCAAAGAAGTACAACGCCAGATGACGTTAAACGGGCAGGCCGATAAAATAAGATTTGAAGCATTTTTAACTACTCTGACTAATTACTCAAAAGAGCCGAAAGCTAATAAGCTTGACCTAAACTCAGGCACGTTTGAATTTGCCCCAGACATCACATCTTGGAACTCCACAACTATAACCCCTTGGAAAGAAGCAAAAAATTATGTACTTTCAGCATTCGGAAAAGATGCGGATATGAAAGCTCTTGACAACAGGATAAATGAAATAACAAATCAATTAAACAGCGTTCAGGGAGTTTTTGATGAAACAATAAAGACAAAATCAGAAGAAGAACAATTTAACAGCTTATTTGGACAATAATGGCACTTAAACTATTCAACAGGGATAAAGAGAAAGATACGGTTCAGCAGCCGCAACAACAGCCGCAAGAGCCTCAGAAATATGTTGCTGATCCTACATGGTCCCCAAAGGATAGATTCATGTACTATAAAGACAAGGTATTAAAGGATGAGAGATTCCAGAAAGCTGATGATGAAACCAAAAAGAAATACCTTGATAATTTCTTCAATAAATATGGTTCTGAATACCTAAAGACATCTGGTATAGAAGATCCAAACAAAATGTCTACCTTCAAAGAAAGATGGGTTAACGAGACATTTAATAGTCAAAAATCGGTAGCTCCAAAAAAAAAAGACTTGCCGGATTCTTCAGAAGATTTGGTTTTACCTGATTGGATCAAAAGAGGTGCGTATGATTACACAGAAGCAGTAAGCAAAGCTGATAATCTAAAGATAGAAACAACCCGCACCCCAGAAGTTGAAAAAGAGATTCAATCTCACAAAGAAGAAATAAGAAAGAAATTCCCGGAGATAACATCAAAATTATTAAGTAATCCAGATTTCGGATATGTAAAAAGCAATCCGTCTTATTTCATAGAAAGAGGTGATGAGTCTGTTAAGGAAGTTGATAAGTATTTAAAAAAGAACACAGACTTACAGTATTCAGACAGACAGGACTATATTGATTATTTAACAAGGGATGCCAACCAGTCTTTTATCAGTAATCTGAAAGAAAAATACCCCGGTAATTTAGATGCAGATGTAGAGACTGCAGCAAAACCATTCACAGAAGGCGATAAAGGTACGTTTTTAGACCCCAAAACAGATAAGCGGGTAAATATGCCAGAGACAGACGATCAAGCCGATTATCTATCTCTAAAGAGTAAAAACGGTAAAGAACTTATCCAGGAAGTTTTAGCGGCCAGTACCCAGTCTCCGTTATATGATGAAAAGAAGAAACTTGACGATGAGTATTCCTCTCTTCAGGAGTCCAGTAATTCATTGAAGGATATTTTATCTCAAACAGAAGAGCTAAATAAATCAGCAAAAACTCTATCTAAAGATGAGTACCTGAAAAAATACACGGAACTCACATCTCAATACGATAAGGAATACAAGTCGTACATGAAATCATTGGATTCGTATAATGAAAAAGTGAATGAGTTCAATCAAAAAATAAATGATCTTCCATCCGAAGACACTCAGCCTGTAAAACAAAGATTAAAAGAAGCACTCGATAATGCGTATCTTGAATACAAACACTGGGACGAGCGTTTCAATCAAGCCCAAGAATCAATACAAAATAAAGGAGAATATTTAGGTACCGCAAGCCGGTCCACTTTAGAGGATATAAACAAAAAAAGGCATAACGCCAGGGCTAAATTTGAAGCCGCTTCCAGAATGTATTATAACCAAGAGGGCCCGGAGTCAGTTCAGAAAGATGCTAAATACATGGCTGATGTATTTGGTTCAAGTCTGGTAAAAGCATTAGGCGGCGGAAAAACAGGGGAGGAGTTATCTTATTATGAGCCCACTACAAAACAAGAGGTGTTAAAAGCAATGGGAACTGTAGGTACAGAGGCTAATATTCAGTTCTCAGATCAAGAAAAAGAAGCATTAAGGCCGTCTATTTTAGAAAATGTAGTTGCAGGAACAGGGTCGTTAATGCCTTCCATGGTAGAGCTAATGCTTTTAGGGCAAGCTTCAAATATTATAAAAGGAGCCACTGGACTCGATAAGTTAAAAAACGGGTACCAAATAATAAAAAATCCAGTCTTAAAAGAAGCAAGGGTAGTTGGATTAAGTGATGCTGTTCCTACGGGATGGAAAGCTGTAAAAACATTTAAACCTACCGCTTGGCAAAAAGCATATGCTTCTATTGGTGAGGCGGTAATGGACGAGGCTTTATTTGCAGGTGTTGGTAATTTCCAGTTAGGAGCCATCACAGGAATGAATAATGCTCATTTAATAATGCCTGATATAAAACTCAAAGGCAAGCTCCAAATGTTTAATCCTATATTTGATATGTTATACAAATCAGGTATTGGAGCCACTGCCGGTATGGAGTCAGGAGCTATTGTTTCCGGAATGGTTAATGATGCTTTAAAACAAAGACCTTTTGGAAGTTTTGTTGATGAATCATTCCCAGATGTGAACGAAACGTCAAAACGTGTAGCCGAAGAATTTATGGTAAATACCCTCATGTTTGGAGGAATGGGGCTATTCAGCAAAGGAATATCCAAACAGAACTCCGCACCGATGGGAGCTAAATTTAACCGGTTCGGAGAGGCTAATTGGACCGCTTATTTCAGTCCGGATATGAGAAATAAGGTGTATAAAGCAGCCAGAGAGTTTGAAGCTAAAGGATACCCGGATGCGGCCAAAGAGATGTACAACTGGTTAGATGTCACCAAAGACCCGGTTACTGCAGAGCAAATGAAACAGGTCAGAATAGGCAATCTGAAGGGTATGTATCAAGGCATGGATATTGGGGCTTTAAGAGAATTGAAAGATTTACACGAAGGAGCCATTAAAGCCTTAGAATCTCAGGGTAGAAAACCGGAGTTCGATGGCAAGGTAACTTTACCAATAAGGACATATGACGACGTTAAATTAAACAGTGTAGTTAAAGCGGGTGATAATTATTATGAGGTAGTCTCCAAAGAAAACGCCAGTAACGGAACGCCGGTTAAATTTGAAACAATAGATATTAACTCAGGGGAGCCCAGAACGTTTTCTCTGAAGGACGGCAAGTTTGAATTTGAGCCATCTGTAAAATATACCTTGGGACATCCGCTGGAAATTCCCCAGAGATTAGAGGCTCATTACGAGGTTGTAGGCGTGTTAAATGATATCATAGCCGATAAAGGCCGTTACGGTAAGAATTTTAAACTAAAAGGAGTTAAAGAGGAACCAAGCCAAGAGAATAAGAAGGTTCCAGAAAAAGTACCAGAAACAACCAAAAAAGAACAACCAGTAAAAGTAGATTATGCTTCTTCTGAAAAAATGTCTGAAGTAATAAATAAAGCATTTGAAGGAAATTTAAAACCAGTGGAAGTGCCTAAAGAATCCACCCCTGAAGATACAGCTAATATTGAAGATGTAAACAAAAAATATGAGGCAATTCAGCAGGTAGCAAATGAGTTGACGGATACCCAAAAAGAATATGCTTTAAAATACATATCAGATAACAATTTAGATTTAACACAATCCATAGACTATCTTAATTCTATCGGCAAAGAACAAGCTAAAGAGCCAAAACCTGAAACTAAGCCAGAAGTTAAGCCAGTAGAGGAGCCTAAAATAACACCTGTTTCTGAACCAGCACCAAAAGAAACTCCACAAGAAAAAATAACCTTCACTTTCCATGATGGGGTTGAGAGAACTGGTACCGTAGTGAGTAGATCTGGGAATAAGATAAAAGTAAAAAGCGGTGGAACTTTATACACTATAACCGATAAAATGATTTCCCAACCCGTAACTCTTGGAGAAAGAAAGCCAGCCACAAAGGCTATGAAGAGAATACTCAAAACCGGAGATAAGAACGTATTTACTCAGCCTATACAAAAAGAAGGCCAGGACTTTGGAGAAGTCACAATCGAACAGAAACCCGCAGGATGGGAAATAAAAAGAATCGACATAAACGAACCGGGTAAAGGTTACGGTAAGAAAATATACAGACAGTTAAACGATCAGGCCGGAGAAGCCGGAACTGTTTTGAAGTCTGATGTTCCAGACAAAATAAACGATAATGCTAAAAGAGTATGGGAATCATTTGTAAAATCAGGTGAAGCTGTAAAGAATGAGGACGGTTCATATCAGATGCTACCGTCAGAAAAAACTTACGGAGAAGCAGTAAAAAACATATCTGAATTGTCTGATGAGGTTGCTATTTCCCAGGGAGAAGTTACTGCTAGTGGTAAATCAGGAACCCTGTCTCCGGAACAGAAAATAAGCAGTGTTAGCGATAATCTTGTTAAAAACGTTATCCAATCTGGAACAAAAGAGTTTACCGGATTAATTGACAAGCTACTAAATGAATCAGATCAGGCTCAATTAGAAAAGTCATTACCTTTTATTAAGAAATCATTTTCAAATATAAGTGAAGATGCCGCACAAAAGGAAGCGGCTGATAACTTCACGGAAGAAGATTTAAAAGTAAGAGCTAACGAGATCGGAGAAAAACCTTCTGAACCAGTATTAGACCTACAGGCCAAAATTATTAAAACCGAGCCTATCGGAATTGATCTTACCGGAAGCCAGGCAGTAGAAACGGTAGAGGTAAATTCTGTCTCTACTCCGTACAGCAGAAAAGAAGTGGAGTCAAAAGTATCTGCCGCAGGAGAAAACTATACCTCTAAGATAAAATCAGACATTGATTCTGGATTGAAAACATCATTATCCCAGAATATAAGAGCAATCAATAAAAAGTACTCAGCCAAAAGAAAAGAGCTATCTAAAAAGATAACTACCGATGTAGGAACCCCGGAAGAATATAACAAGGCAAAAGAAGTCCTGGATAAAAACGAAGCATATAGAATAGCAGCCGAAAGAGGAAAAGCAGAAGCCACTAAAAAAGAACTCAAAAAGTATACTGATTTCTTTTCTCCCGGAAAGGTTTTATACGTTCCTATGAGTCAATCAGATCAATTAGGCTCTGTAAGGATGCCAGAGGGAGTGTTTTTAGGCTTTAATGTAACAGAGCCTACAAATATATCCCCGGAAACAATTGAATTAAAATTTGCCGTATCTGATGGCCGAAAAGAAGTGACATTAAAAGCCAGCGATAAAGACAAGCTGGATAAGATAATTTCATTAAGCTCATCCATTACAAATAAAAAAGCAAGTAAGATACTCGATAAATGGGATAAGAACCTATCTAAAAAACAAACAAGATACATTCTCAAAAACATCCCAGAAGATAGCGATGAATTTCCACAAGGTAAAAGAATAAAATACACTGATTCAAATGGAGATACGCAGACAGGAATATTAATGCCTGAGAATTGGTTGATTCCTGACAGCAGGGTAGCGGATATTCCGGCAAATGAGATGCATGATATTATCACAAGCTCTGTATCTGGTGATTTCATAGAGAGTTCTGACGGGGAGGTTTTAATTCGCAAGCAGCCATTTTATACTCCGCAGAGGTATGAAATAAGAGTTCCTAAAAAGAAAACCATTGGAGCCAAATATTACGATAACGAAACTCTGAAAGGATTAGTTGAATTTGAATCTAAGAATGATCGTTACGTGGGGATATTCCCGGAAGATAAATTGCAAGATGTTCTGGATGCCTTAAACGATATTAGAGTAACAATGCAGCCTGGCAGTCGTTCCGTTCAGGTTTCAATGAGTCAGACTGATGCTGAAACCGCTATCAATAAATACGGTAAAGAAGAAAAAGGAGCCAAGGACAGGAATGGATTATCAAATCCATATAATGACACTGTAGGTACAGAATATGTTGGAGAAGGAGACAGAATCGCACCAGATCCCATTACAGGAGAAAAGCCTAAAAAGCTATGGGAAATACAAGCCAATCTGTCTGAAAGCATAGGTAAGAAAATAAGGTATTCAAAAAGACCAAGCGATAGAGGAAAGGCTATTGGAGCTTATTATCCAGGCACCGGGAAGACGGTTATTAAAATGCAGGGTGATTTGAATACCACAGCACACGAGATAGGCCACTTCATTGATGATAAGTTTGGATTGCTCGGACCGGAAGCAGATCAAATAAGAGACAAGCTAAAACCGGAGCTATCTAAATTATGGGACTACGGAAGTAAGCCACCTAAAGGACATCCGAATCCGGAAGCTTATCAGATGATGGAAGGGATGGCGGAGTTTATTCGGGCATGGGTAGTGAACCCTAAATCAGCAAAAGATAATTTTCCTGAAACCTATAAATGGTTCATGGAAAGAGTATCAAAGAATAAAAAAACACTTTATGCACTTGAAAATTTCAGTCATGACGTAAGAGTATGGTTTGGCTCCTCATATGGAGATCAGATACTTTCTAACCTTAATTTAGACTGGAACAACGAAAAAGAACCACTGGCATTCTCAAGAGAAAACAGAGAAGGCCAATACCAGGTAACCGCATTTGACAAGCTGGCCCGCAGGATAACTTATATTTATCAGCCGTTGGATGAAGCTTACAAATGGGCTATGAAAAAACAGGGCGTCACAAACATAGAAGACCCGACTCAATTAAGCCCATTAAAAAATGCAGTTTACCTCATAAGGAATCATCTTGGGCTTGAAGTAAAGCTTCAAAACATGCTTGAGAAAGGGCTTGCTGATTTCAACCTGAATAGGATTATAGATGATGTTACACAACAGCCTGTCTCAATCCAATGGATAATAGAAGCTGTCCCAACACATGATTATCACGATATAAAAGAAAATCTTGGTGAGGCATTCAAGTACGGAGCCGCGCAAAGAATAATCGAAATACCATGGAAGTTACAGGCAAGACAAATAAGAGAAGATTTAAAAACTGATGCCGATAAACTTCCTCCGCTTGATATATTGGAACAGCATCCATTTATTCAGGAGCAGTTCGGAGAAAAAATAAACTCTATTCTTGATAAATTAGACAATGAAGAGTTAACTCCTGAAGATGTATTCTTGCCAAAAGAAAGATATGATTTCACAAAAGAAGTTATATCAGGCGTGGCACAAGAAGGTATGACCGACTATAAAATTGCCAAAGGCGCAATGGACGAGTTTGAAAATCTTAAAAAAGAAAATCCAGCCAAACATAAATGGGTTACTGAATTTTTACGTAGATACAGGAAAGTTGGAGATTGGTATATGGATTATGCCGTAGAATCAGGAATGCTCGATCCCGAAGTAGGTAAAATGATAAAGGAAGAAGGGACTCATTATATTATGTTCAGAAGAGCTTTCTCTTTAGATCCGCAAGGAATGTTAAAAGGAGAAGACTCTGAATGGGGTGGCCCTACACAGCAAACAAAAGGCAAGGGGCTGCAGCCAAAACTTCAAATACACGTAGTAAAAGGTTCCGATAAACCAATACAGAACCCATTAGCCGAAATGATAGGGGCTATAATGCGGTTAGTTGATGCAGGGGATACTAATTACGCTCTTATGTCCGTGGCTGAAGCTTTTACATCAAAAAGAGAAGTCTACGAAGGAACTCCGGTAAATACAGGAGAATTAATGTGGATAAGCTCTCAGCAAGAGCCAAGGAGTATCCAATTCTTTTATAAAGGATCAAAGAGGTGGCTGGTTGTCAGAAATAAAGAAATATACGAAACGTTAACAGACTTGGTTCCGGCTACAACAACCGGACTTATGAAATATCTGACATTCTTGCCAAGATTACTAAGAGCTACTATTGTTTCCGCGCCTCAATTTGTGCTTAGAAATGTACCAAGAGATTTTATTTCATGGTTACAGCTTGGTACGTCTCATAGATATTCTAGGCCGAGGGATATAATCTATAATAAAGAATGGGACGATCTTTTTGAATTAGCCGGAGGCGGGCAGTTTGGGTTTATAAATCGTAGCAGAAAAGGGTATTATGAAGTAATGAAACAAGCTATGTTTAAAGCAAGCAAGGATCCAAATAAATACATCATGAACCCTAAAAAAACAGCGGCATTAGTAGGTGATAAACTTTTTGGATGGATAGAAAAAAGCGAAAGACCCACAAGAAGAGTTCAGTTCAGAGCTGCATACAAGGAAGGTATTAAAAAATATAAATTATCTCCTTTAGAAGCCACTATGAGAGCCGCATTTTTAGCAAGGGATTTAATGGATTTTGCAGTAGCCGGAACATGGGTTAAAGAAATAAACAGATTCATCCCGTTTACCGGGGCTCAGATAAGAGGTTTAGAGAAAACATTTAGACAGTTTAAAAAACATCCCGGTAAAACAGCGGCGTTAGTAACCTTAGTCACAATTCTACCAAGCGTGTTAAACAGCTTGCTTCTCGCTATGTTTGCATCTGATGACAAAAAAGAAGAATACATAAACATGCCTCCATATTACAGGGATTTGTTTTTTATGATACCTATTGGAGACAGGTGGTTTATGATTCCGAAAGGATTTGAATTGGCGGCCTTATCTTCAATATTCCAAAGAGGTGCAGATAAAGTTTTGCTTGATGATAAGAGAGCCTACGGGAAAGAATGGAGAAACAATTTCTACAACATGTTCAACCCTTATACATTATCAGGAATAGCCGGAGGATATGCGGGAGTTATTGCTACATTATTCAATTATGATTTCTTCCGCCAAAAGAATGTAATCCCGCCGGATGAAAAAGACATTGCAATAGTTCTTAGAAACACAGAGAGAGCTTCTGAGTTTGGTAAATTAGTACAGAAAGCAAGCGACTGGGTAACGCCAGGTACTTCAAATAATCCAAAGATTGATGCCAGAATGGTAGATGCATTCATAAAAGGACAGTTTACATATTATGGTCAGTATTTTCTTGATTTCATGGATGCTGCATTACCTGGACAATCTCAAGAGCAATATAAAATAGATCTGGCACTAACAGGGCTTGTTAAAAATTCACCGGTATATAACGCTCCAAACGTACAATGGATGCTAAATACTTATAAAGAATTTCCATGGTTAAAAAACGAAACGCCTTATCTGGATGAACTAAATCAAATGTTTAGAGTTTACTTTAGTGATGAGGTTCAAGCGGATAGAAAGAAAATGGACGAGTATGGTCAAGTAATAAGAGAGTACGCTTCACAAAAAAGAGATATGCTTGAGCAAATTCCGATGTATGATGTATCTGCAGCCATGAAGAAACTAAAAGAAATGAAAAGAAAATGAGTAATATAAAAGGATTTGCAAAATGGCTAATAGGAATCAACCTCCTTATAGCTGTCCGAAAGAGAGACAGTTTAAAACAATGGAGGACAAGATAGACGATTTGATGTCGCAACTTGAAAAACTAAAAAAAATGGAGATGGTAATGCAGTCATTTAATGATCAGATTATCCCAAAGGTTAATAAAACCTACAAAACCATCTTTGAGGGCAACGGAGATCCGGCTATTATGGTATCACTATCTAAGATAGACTCTAACGTACAGGAAATTAAAAAGCAGTTTCGGGATTACTCCACGACAACGGAAGACTTGCGTAAGACTGTAAGCGGATTTACGAAGTTCCAGACTGAGATAACGACAAAGGATTCAGTCAAAGAGGCCAACGAACAAAAAATAGATAAGCAAAGAAGAACTATCACAACCATAATTACTATCGCCGTGATGGTTGTCACTTCTTTACTAACTCTTTTATTTACCTTATTATCTAAAGGAGGAATAAGATTATGAGAGATATAAATCTTTTGGTACCTAAAATGCAGTCTAAGGCTGATTTTGTAATGGATTATACAGAAAAAGAAGGTGTGGAAACATTAATATACTGTACGCTTAGGCCTTTGGAAGATCAAGCCATTGCTTATAGGCAAAGCAGATTGTTTGTTACCATTAAAAAGAAAATGGATTCTCTGACCAGGAAAGGATATTCATTTTTGGCTGACATTTTAGAATCTGTAGGGCCACAGGAAGGACCGCATATAACCAATGCCGCACCAGGAGAAAGTTTTCATAATTACGCAGAAGCATGGGATGGAGCCCCAGTTAAACACGGTAAGATTCTATGGGATACAGACACATTTAGTAAAGAATGGGGGATATATGGCGAAGCAGTAAGAAAAAGTGGGGCGTTCTGGGCCGGCGACTGGAAGAACTTTAAAGAGTTTCCTCATGCTCAATTACATAAAGAAGGAAACGCACTTGACTTATATTCACCGCAGCAAGCCAAAACAATACTAACTAATCTAAAACTGCTATGAAACTAAATGAAATTTTAGACAACTTAGGAAATCATCTCAACCGGATAAAAACAATCGGTATGTTGGTTTTATTTGGACTTTTAGTCTTTAGCTTTATTCAGGGAGGTTGTGATAGAAGAAGAGCCGAAGATATGGTTGAAAGAGTTACAGGGTTAAATGTCCAGAATGATATTCTACGCGAAGATGTAAAACTCAAAGACAGTCTTGTTGATGCAAAAAATAAGAGAATAAAAGAACTTGAGGATAGTATTTATCTCTCAAAAGTAAAGTTCTCATCATTGCAGGCTAAATATGGCAATTTAAAGGGTAAATTAGAACATATCTCTGATAGCCTTATAAAGATACCAGCAGACAGTAGTTATTCGTTTCTAATACACAAAGCGTATCCTTACAGGGGTAAAATGGAATTTCCATTTAATGCGCCACAAGTAAAAAGCATTCAAATCACTTACCTGGAAAATAAATCTCTCTTAGGAATGAATAATAATTTAGTTTCCCAAGTTCAGGAACTACAAGGATTAATATCATTAAAGGATGAAGTGTTGACTCAAAAATCAGCTCAAATGGAATTAATGGGATCTAGTAGGTATGATGTAGAAAAGATCATCCAAAATAAAGACGAAGAAATAAAAATTAAAGACAAGCAATTAAAGAAAGAAAAAAACAGGAAAAGATTTTCTCAATATATTTCAGGAGCTATAATTGTGGTATTAACTATTTTAGCAGTTGGTAGTTAATTTTTGGTTGTTTTAGGTTTAGAAGCAGGGTATGAAAAATATCCTGCTTTTTTATTTGTATAATAAAATATATTAACTATATTTGTTTCATCAAAAATAATTACAAAAACATGGAAGATATAAATGACTTTGGAAACGTGAAAGTTGAAATCAGATTAGTTTCAAAAAATTCAGACTTGATAAATACCGTTTTACAGGAGCGTGATATCAACTCAGAGCATAAGGAAGTAGTCAAAAATGCATTGAGATATAATGTATGGACTATGGAACAGTTTTCAATGTTAACCGGATTAGCATACTCCACAATCAGGAATATGACCCGTCCGGATTTTGTAGGTGGTGTTATTGACACTAAATTGGATTTTTGCTACCCATTTTCAAGCATTAACAGCAAGGGTGGTAAGTTTATAGTCCGAAATGAAAAAAGTGAAAAATACCTGCCTAAAACTGATAAATAAGGCCATTATTTTTTCGTGATAGTTAATTTTTAAGTTCAACAGATCAACAAGTCCCGGATGAAATATTCCGGGGCTTGTTGTCAAAAGCAAGAAAATATGAGCAAGCATGATAGAATCATAAAAGGAAATGGAGTTTTATCTAGAGTTATAAACTGGTTTTGGCGGTGGTTAATAGTAAAGATTGCTTTTGCTTGCTTCGTAATATTATTTCTAACTGGATTCATAATGATCTGGAATGTCAAAGATTTAATGGATGATTGCAAATATAATCAAGTATTTCTCAAAAAGAACTCAATATACTTGTATGGCGAATATGTTAAATTATTTGCAGGAATTGTTTTTGCATTTGCTATAAATGGGATAGCTTGGTATTCGGTAGCTAAAACTTTTTTATAATGAAAAGTTATATTTTTGATAGAGAACTAATCAAAAAAGTAATGTCAGATAAAAAACCTTACTATGTTATTGGAATTGATACATTTGATAAAAATAATCTTGTTTATTGTTTAGCTCGTAAAATAAATGATAAGACTGAATTTCTTATTTCAAAAACAATGAAAGACGAAAAAGAATTTAGGAAAGAGATTGGAATATTGGCTAAAATATTTAATGCTTATATATTTGAAACAAAGTATTAATTGCAGATAACATAAATAATATGAAATACTTTATAGATACTGAATTTAAAGAAAAACCTAATACGATTGACTTAATTTCAATTGGTGTCGTTTGCGAGGATGGTAGAGAATACTACGCTCTGAATAAGGAGTGTAACCTTAAAGAAATATGGAAAGATGAATGGTTACGTAAAAATGTATTGCTTCCAATTTATATTGAACATGTGCATGGCGATATGAGGAATCATATATCATTTTCCAGAT
>Ga0209920_1000012_pt1 | contig 21144 bp, 17 predicted proteins | sample SalPonF2_C_D1_MG_FD_185729 | JGI IMG/M metagenome (GOLD analysis project Ga0209920, IMG submission 185729) | Salt pond soil microbial communities from South San Francisco under conditions of wetland restoration - Salt Pond MetaG SF2_C_D1_MG... ... | reverse complement strand
CCGCAAGGGCGGGACAAGCGGGCGGTGAATATAAACTCACATACCTGCATAGCAAAGCTGGGACCTTCAGCTTAGCTGAAGGTTTAATGGATTAATTAAAATTGATAGAATACCTTAACTTCCCCGATGAATTCGGGATAAATAGGCACTTTAGTTCACTTTAGGCACTATACACTTTTGCACACATAGAATGAATAAACCAAATTATAAATACGTCACCGTATTTGCGAATACATGTACTTAAACAATTCTCATCCGATGCGTCTTTTGTAATTTTTCCCACAGCTTTTCGATGATGACAAAAGCCGCACCACCCCCGTCGAGTTTGTCTTTACCTGAAACCGAAAGGCACGACGCAAAAAGCTTTCCGTCAACATCCTTTATTAAAATTCGATTTTGGATAGAAACACCCAGGGTCGAATTGAGAGATTCCAGGTCTTCCTTTTCCATATTGGCGATGCTTACCCGGACTTTTAACGGCATATCGACGATGAGCTGACCCACGGCTTCATCCACCGATGCCGGCGCCGGCAGCGGTTCTTCAGGCGTATCGTCTTTTTTCCGATCCAACCACTGTCCGGCGGAATGTGTCTTTACAAGTCCCAGAACCACGGCCGACTCGATAATGTCCATGGTGTCTTTATATATGCTGGAATCTTCACTGGTCCTCGAACCGCTGACATTCAAAACTTCGATGTCATTCTCTTTTATCCATGCGTTGAGCCTGGATGCGGCCGTAAATTCCGATACCGTGTTTAAATCGATATGCAAACATGGTCGACCATGCTTTTGGGCCATTTTAAGGCAGTAATCCGCACCTCCTGTGAGTGGTCCATGTGTAATGATAACCGATCCATGGGAATCGATGACATTCTGCTCGATACGATTTTTGAAACTGGCTGTTGACATCTCCTTCAAATGATATTTGGGCGCTAGTATTCCGCTCTGGGTTTTACGCCCTTTTTGAATCCAACCGCCATGTGGGATGCCGTATTTTATGGCCACATCCAGTGCACCCTGACCGGCACCGACCTGGCCCCCTGATATGATCTTTTTTATCATGATCGTTTTCCTAACTTGAGTTTATATTTTTATATCATACGTATGATCATTCATAATTTCAATCCACATTATATGGCTTTTTATAAAAAAATGCTTGACAGATTAAGGCCATGGCCTTATAGTTCGATATATGTCGAATAATAAAACAATGAAAACCGAAGAATTTGCAGAGATTTTTAAAGCCCTGTCCAACCCGAATCGCTTGAAAATCTTCACCCTTCTGGCATCCTGCTGTATCCCGGGAACGGTCAGCGTGTTAGACAGTGACGATACTGCGTGCGTCGGTGATCTGGGACGGGAATTGGACATTGTAAAATCCACTGTCTCGCATCATATCAAGGAATTGCGTCGCGTTGGACTTATCCGCACCCGCAGGGACGGTCAAAAAATCCTGTGCTGGGTGGACCCTGAGCTGGTAAATGCACTCAGAAATTTTTTTGCCTTTTAATCTTAAAATTTTTTGCCCATATTATTCGACTGTTTTCGAACTATCTAACAATGGAGGTGCCGTATGAAAAATGAACACCAAAACCGTATTCGACAAGCGGTTCGCAAACGCTATGCCGGTATTGTCCGACAAAAAACCGTGGGTTGCGGCTGCAACACGCCTTCAACCATCAACAACGACAACAACATGTTTCCTGAAACCGTGAGCCGGGCGCTCGGGTATTCAGATGACGACATCCAGTCTTCTCCTGAAGGGGCCAATCTCGGCCTTGGATGTGGAAACCCCCGGGCGATTGCAGGGCTGAAATCCGGAGAAACGGTACTGGATCTGGGCAGCGGCGCAGGCTTCGATTGTTTTTTGGCCGCGAAAAACGTCGGGAGTTCCGGTCGTGTCATCGGTGTAGACATGACCCCGGAAATGGTCGAAAAGGCACGACAACATGCAGAAACCAAAAACATTTCAAACGTGGAATTCAGGCTGGGTGAAATTGAACATTTGCCGGTGGCCGGCAACAGCATCGATGTCATCATGTCAAACTGCGTCATAAACCTTTCTCCTGAAAAATCGGCGGTATTTAAGGAGGCCTTTCGAGTCCTTAAACCCGGAGGACGCCTGGCCATATCTGACATTGTCGCCACAAAACCCCTGCCCCCGCAAATTCGTCACAACCTCTCGCTGGTTACCGGCTGTGTGGGTGGCGCCGAGTGTATCGAAGATGTGGAACAGATGCTTTTTAAGGCCGGATTTATAGATGTCCGAATCGAGTCCCTGGGGCAAAGTCGGGAATTTATCGAACAATGGTTTCCCGGATACGGAATCGAAGACCATATTGTTTCGGCTTCGATTAGCGCCATCAAACCCTTGAATTCTTGAACCCTTGGCCCCTCTTCTCCAACCAACTTGGAGAAAAGGGGCCAATTTTTGTAACTTTTCTACCAACAAATTCGTCTTATAATAAAAACATCCAAGGAGGATAAATATCATGGACAAAAAAACAGAGGTTATGGTCGCACTGGGTGCAGCCATCGGTGTCAATTGCATTCCCTGCTTTGATCATTTGTATTCCAAAGCAAAAGAAATCAAAATGAATGATGAAGAAATAAAGGAGATCGTCGAGATTGCCGGAAAGGTAAAAAACGGCGCATCCACGTTTCTGAAACAGGCCATCAGCGACGTTGTGGGTGACGTCGATGACTCCCGGCAATCCTGTTGCGGGCCCTCGCAAAGTGCGTGCAACCAAAACTGAGTGTTTCAAATCCGACAGCCCCGCCAGTCGAAGATGCCGCTTGCGGGGCGGTGAGGTTTATCCGCCTCTGGAGGGCGGGCAAGCCTCGACAATCGCTCAATTTAGGTGCAACTAAGACGAACTTCGCATCCTGTGATTGATTTCCAGTCGTTCCAGGCTCATCCGCACCACCGCTTCGAGGTGAGGCTTTTGGTCGAGATATTGGCTGAAAAAGGTGTTGACGTCTTCGGGGTTTGACAGACCGGACACCGGAACGATCCCTGCGATGACCCGCTCGTACAGCAGGGGGTGCAGGGTTTCCAGTGAATCGACATGATCCGTAAACCACTGCCACATGTCGCCCGTGGCATACGGGTTAGCAGCCGCCACCGTCATGGGAATGAACCGGTTTCTCCCTGGAACCTTTTCCAGGGAGTACGCTAACGCTTTGTGGATCAGGCCAAGGTCCCGGAAACATCCCAGAGCCGCGATGACCTGAATCCGCTCGTGTTCACTGTCGCAGGATTCAAACCGGCGGATGAGCCATTCCAGGGTATCCCTCCCTCCCGCCAGAGCGCCGGCCATGAGCACGCTCTTTAAAATGTCCGGATGGATGGCCTTTCCCTGACGCAATGCCTCGAACTGATCGGCGGCAAACACAGCAGCCGGGCTTGACCCGTAAACCACGGCATGCCAGAGAATATGATCCCTGAGCAAAGAAGTGGTGAGGGTTTCATCGGTTACCGGGAGATACCCGATGGCCGACAGGATCTTTTCAAGCATCGATCTTCCAAAAGAGCGAATCGCTTCCTTTCGGGGTCCGTCAAAAACCAGGTAGGCCTGGAACAGGTTGTCCGCCATGCTGCTCAAAGGGAGATAGGCGTCTTCGTCGAGGTAGTTGTTTAAAAATTCCAGATAATCGTCAATGGAGGCTGCACCGCACTGAACCTGGGCAAAAAGGTCGTTTTGAAGGCCCCATCTATCTTCAGGAGAAAGATTTTTACCCGCTACCCGGACGCCGATGGCTGCCAGATCCTCCGGCGTCCGGTAAGCCACCCTGTAAAATCCGGTCTGATCGGTGTTGACCTTGTAAGCAACCCACGCCGCTCCCAGATCGATCCGGGTTGATGTTTCTTTCAGAAGGATTGAGATCGTCCTCGAATCGCCGGTTTCGTCATAGACGGTGAGGGTCACCGGTATTTGCCAGGTTTGATTGGACGTGTTCTCAAGATAGGTGAACCGCTTTTGGGTCAACGTGAGGTCGCGCCCGTTTCGTTGGGCCTGAACCAGGGGATGCCCGGGTTGTTCGATCCAGCTCTTCATCAGAGGAGTAACCGGCTTTCCGGATATCTTTTCCAGGGCTTCCCAGAGATCGTGACTGGCGGCATTGGCATATTCGAATGTCTTCAGGTAGTGCTGCAATCCTTTCCTCAAATCGTCTTTACCGATGTATCCCTGAACCACACGTAAAATACTGCTCCCTTTGCTGTAAATGATCGGCGCGGTGCTGGTGTTGATGACCACGTGTTCGCCGCCCGGGATTTCGATGGCACAAGTATCGTTCAGGCCGTCGCGTCCCATAGCCGGAGCGGTTTGTCCCAGCAAAAACTGATCCCAGACCTGCCATTTTGGGTGGTAGTGGTCCACAACACCGTAAGCAAAATAGGTGGCAAAACTCTCGTTCAGCCAGAGGTATTTCCAGTCGGAAGGCGTCACCAGGTTGCCGAACCACTGGTGGGCGATTTCGTGGGCAATGACATTGCAGATACTCATTTCACCGGACTTGGAGGTCACTTCCGGATAGTGAAGGATCAGGTTTTCTCTGAAGGTGATGGCGCCCCAGTTCTCCATGGCCCCGAATGCAAAATCCGGGACGGCAATCAAGTCCATCTTGGACAGTGCGTAGGGTATTTGATAATAGGTTTCACAAAACTCGAGAGCCTTGCGGCCGAATTCCAGCCCGAATCCACCGTAGGGAATTCGACCCGGCAAGGTCACGGACCTCACCCGTGAATCGGTTTCATGCTCTTTCAAGTGAAACTCGCCCACGCCGAAAAACAGAAGATAGGTTGACATTGGCGGCGTGGTTTGAAACCGAACCTGCTTTTTCCCGCCGGTCAGCGGTTTTTCTTCCACTGCCGGTCCATTGGACAGGGCCACAAGGTCGTCGTCCACAATCATTTTAATGTCAAAGACCGCTTTTTGAGACGGATGGTCCATGCAGGGAAAGGCCCGGCGTGCGTCGCTTTCCTGAAACTGGGTGACCGCAATGTATCGTTTCTGGCCGTTGGTTTCAAATGTGCTGCGATAAAACCCGGCCATCTTATCGTTGATCCACCCCTGATAATCGATGGTCAAAAAGAACGTGCCGGACATGGTTTCGGGAAGGTCGATCTTAAGTTCCTCTTTTTCCGGATTTATCTGAAAGGTACATGGGATTGTTTTGTCATCTATCTGAAGTTTACAACTCCAGACTGCCAGTTCCAGGACGTTCAACACCACCTGTTCCACCGGTTGCAGGGATTGAAATTCGATATCAACCTGTCCGGAAAATCGAAAATGAACAAGGTCGGGTTCCAAACGAAGAGAGTAACGGATGGGATGGATAACATTCATGAACACCTCCTAATAGGGAAGTTCTGGATATTCGGATTAATTAAGGGTGTGAAATTTGAGATAGGTTCTAATAATTACTACGGGGTGTCGGCAGCCCTGCCCTGCCGCTGAACATTTTTCTCAAATGCCCCTTCAATGGCATGTTTTAACACTTCGATTTTAACCGGCTTGCAAAGATGACCATCAAACCCGACATCTTTAAGCTGATCCGAGTCTAGTTCTGAAAGATAGCCGGAAAAAGCATATATAACAGCCGTTTCATTAATTTCTCTAATCTGTTGACACAATTGGGCGCCGCCGATCTCCGGCATCATCAAATCTGTTATAATCAGCGAAAATTTTTCTTTCCGTGATATTTCTAAAGCCTCATTGGCATCTTTGGCAAGTTGAACATCGTATCCCAGCATGATTAGCATCTTTTTTATCGTATCTCTCTGAATTTCCTCATCATCCACAAAAAGAATCCTTCTTGAAGGTGTCGTCATTTTGTACTCCTTGTCAACAATTTAAGTATATAACCCCCAATAATATCTTGTTACGATGTAAGTTTCGCGGTTTTAATTTTCAGCAGCGCCGGCACAGAACAGTTGCCAGGAAAATTTGTTAGACGAAAATCATATGGATGCAATAATTAAACAGAATAAAGGCGCAAAAAGATGTAGCATATGGATGAGACCTTAAAAAAAAGGTGTGAAACTCGAGTTATAATTTTAAAAAACGCCCGAAGGTTAAACCATGAAGACTTCGAGTTTAAACCCGTCATTCAGTTTTTTGTTTTGCGTGGATACGCACCAATTCTACACACATGTCCCAACACAGTGCAACAAATACTATCCATACCACCCCCCATAACAGAACAAAAGTATAAAATGGATAATAACGGGCAAACACGCTGAAAATACCAAAATAAAACAATAATTTCATGATTCATCACCTCCGGTAAATAGAAAAAGCCCATCCTCTCAATAAAAGAAAGATCTCTGGTGTTCAGCGTATCCATTTGTCGGGCATCCCCGCCACCCATGATTACCGGGCCGATGGCTTTGCGTCCCACTCTCTCGAGAGGTTTGCCTTTTTCACAACAATATTAATATCGGCAGGACACCTGTAAAAGTTTAGCCCGATACGTTTAGTAATCATAACATTTAGAACCGAAACTGAGCGTTTCAAATCCGGCAAACTCAATAATCGCTCAGTTTAGGTAGTTTCCATCCATAAATGGCCTTTTTGCCCAATATCTGCGCCTGCCCCGTGAAATGCGGAGCCTATTTCTCTGGGGTCAATCTGCGGAATCGCTTGTGCGGCGTGCAAAAGTACGCCTCCGTGCAATTCCTTGATTTCCTTGACCTTGAACAAAAATTCTCATTTCTGGATTGGAAACTTTCATATGTCCAAGATTGGTTCGTGGATGGGCACTATGTAGATTTTTTTCCATTGATAAAAGCTTAAATTGTTTGAATTTCAATACTTTTGCTTTAAATTTACTGAAACATGTGATATTATAGCTCAATTCTTACTGTTTTCGGTTAGGCGGAGCAGGCTGGAATAATTTTTCAAGGTAAATTATAACAGGTTGAAAACAACAAGGCGCAATCATAATGACACAACAAAAAGACCAGATGGTCGCTTTTAACGAACTCAGCGAAAAAGAAGTAATCGAATTATCCAGTCTAGCGAAAATCGACAAATTGCAGGCTGATGAAATTTTTATAAAGCAATACGATCCCGATCCAATGCTGTTTGTCATCTTGGACGGAAAGATGCGGTTTGTTCAAGGCCCAAAAACGCATCAAAAAACCATTGCCGTTTTTTCAAAAGGGGACTGGATTGACGCCACGGCCTTTGCCAAGGACCCGTTGCGAAGGACATCCGTTATTGCTGCTGAACCGACCCGTATCATGGCTTTGGATAAGACCACCATTGACAGCCTGAACACCATGACACAGCTGACCGTTTACAAACGTCTGGCACAGCTATCCGCTGAACGCCTCCGCCTGCTAAAAAAGAGTGAAAACCACCTTCTTAAAAAGAATATGCAGTTAAAAGAAGATATTTTCAATTACCGTTCCCCATTGAAAACAGAATTTCACCAATCTGAAATGATTAAAGCCATTATCAAGAAAGTTCCGCGATTGCCTGCATTTGCAACGACCCTGTCCAATCAACTTTATACCAAAGACCTCGTTGAACAGATCAAAAGGGACCCGGCTCTCGTTGCCATTGTATTGAAAACCATCAACTCTGCATTCTACAGTTTTCAGAAAAAAATTTCCGATATTCACCATGCCGTTGTTCTTCTTGGATTTGAACAAATATACCAGGTCGTCATTGCCGAAGGTATTCGCCGCACCATGCCGAACACCTCAAAATTTAAGGCACTGCACCTTCATTCCGAAATTATCTCGCATATCGCATTTATGCTCTCTTTAGAGTCACGACACGGCCATCCAGCCGAAATGGCCTCTTTTGGTCTGCTACACGAAATTGGCCAGATCGTCATCCAGTTGCTCAAAGATCAGAATCCAAAGTTGGCAGCACTTGTTGGGGTCCTGGACCAGGCTCAGTTGGGATCTCTTTTGCTCAAAGAATGGAACCTGCCGGATGTTTTGTGGAAAAGCGTCGAGTTTCAATCCTATCCCGAGTTCTCTTCACCACATCACATCCCCGAAGAACTAAGATATAATGTCACGTTGCTGTATCTTAGCCATCTTTGCTATGATTTATTTCAGGGCAAAAAAGAACTAAAGCTATCATCAACGTTTTTCGATGAATATATAGAACTGACAAACTGGCAGGGATTGACCCTTGACGAAATCGCCAGAGAACGGCTGCTGCCGGCGATGGTGAAAAAGAGCAAGACTTACCCGTTACCTTTGCGACAACTTATAGAAAAACAGACATAAGTAGGTGCTATCATGAGTCGAATGGTCGTTGAAAAAACCATATGGGTGTTTCTTTTTATTATCGCTTTCACTGTGCCAGCTTCCTTTAATTATGTTTTTGCCGAAACGCGGTATGTTTCTGATCGGCTCATCATTTCTGTTCGAGACGGACAAACCCGGGATGCTGCTGTTTTAGGATATATTGAGACGGCGGCACCGTTAGATATACTTGAGGAGAAAGAAGATCTTTTAAAGATTAGAACCAAAGATGGCATAGAAGGGTGGGTTCGGGCACAATATATCGTTTCAGAAAAACCCAAGGCTCTGATCATCGAAAATTTGAAAAATGAAATCGCAGCGTTAAAAAAAGAAAGCAAAATGTTTAAAAATGATCAGAATTCTGCCTCAAATACGTTATCGAAAACAAAGAACATGTATCAGAAAGAAATCAAAGAGTTAAAAGAAGAATTGAATATAAATCAGAAATTTGCTGCAAAAGCAAAAAGTGACTTCGTAGCGCTTAATAATAAGTATGCAAATCTTCTCAAGCATTCAAAAAACACGGAAAAACTGATCGGTGACCTAGAAAAATTGAAGAAATTAAATGCCGAATTGAACACGGAGGCCAAAAGCCTTAGAAAAGACCGGAAAAACCCTTTGAAATCGAATAGAATACAATCATTTATTGCAGGAGCAGGGGTTTTACTCTTTGGATTCATCCTCGGTGGATCAGCAAAGAAAAAAAGGAAATCCAGATTTATTTGACCCTAATCTCAAATTCTCCATCCTCAACCCGAACGTTGCAAACGTCGAGGATGCCGTAGGAATCAGGCCGCAGGCCATGCGGTATCATCGAAGTTCCTAACGGGTACATCATACGGGAAATTCATATTTGAAGAAGGAATTCGGCGGGCTGGATCCCATGAGTGGAAGGATGAAGGCTTTTAACAATGTTTCGCCGGAATACACCGGATTGTGCATCGCGTTCATCCAAATCCATCACACCGCCCTTTGTATAGCCCCCTTGTCCATCTGCGGCCAATAGTACGACCTTGGGACGGGTCCCATCGACTGCTTTTCCGGCTTCAACTACCAAAGCCAATTCACCGGTGTCCAGTTCAAGAAGTGAGCCGATGGGATAAACCCCAAGCATATTGATGAACGCCTTGAGGAGACTCGGATCGAAATCCGTTCCTGAGTGGTCCAACATGTAGCCAAGGGCCTGATCTTGTGTTAAAGCCGTTGAGCGATAATTCCGTGGTGAGGTGATGGCATCAAAAACGTCTGCAATGGTCAGGATCCGACCGAACAGACTCACGGGTTTTTTTTGAGGGGTCTGTGGATATCCCGATAGGTCATACTTCATGTGGTGTTCAAATGGAGGAAGCAGAATTTTTGATTTGAGACCCCGGGCGGCCTGTAATTTGATAATTTGGGCGACACTGTAAATGGTATGTTTCTTAACGACATCAAACTCGCTCTTGCTCAGTTTTCTGGGCAGGCGGATGATTTCAACCGGTATATCCAGTTTTCCCAGGTCGTGAAAGAGCCCACATATTCCCAACCGGTGTAGAGACGTCTTTGAAATCCCGATTCGACGCCCCAGACACATGGAAAGTATGGCAACGTTTATTGAATGGGTAAAGGTGTAGTCGTCATAGTCGCGGATGGTACTGATCCCCAGAACGATCGACTCATCCTCCATGACGAAATCCACCATGTTCTGAATCACACGAAGGGCCTTACGAACCCCCGCCTTCTTTTGGGAAGTAATTTTTTCAGCCACTTCTTTTATGGAATTCAGTGCATAAAAGTAAGATTCTTTTGCTTTTACTTTCCTGAGTTGTTCCTGATCCAGGGGTTCGGTTTCTGGGTCCTGTTCCGTCAACTGCGCGTCTTGTTCATGGATATTTTCCACCCAGACAATCCCCTGGTTCTCCAGCTGTTCGACGAACCAGTTCAGGGGATCCTTCTGCTGCTCGCTCTCGTTCAATATGCGGCCAAAATCCATAACCTCTTTGTCCGAAACCTCCTGGACAGCAGCATAAAAACAAAGTCCCTGAAGGTCTCGCTTTTCGAAATACTGCAGTATGTTGTTGACAAGTTTAGCGATTTCACGTCGGTAAAGCAACTTCTCGTCCTGAATAAAAATATTGCCGCGGGACACCTGCAAGGTAATATAATCATCCTCCTCCAGCAGCCGGCCGACAACCTTTTTGAAAATACCGATGCATTCCATCAACAATGGATTGTTAACTTGATGGATCTTGGTCAGGTAGACCAGTCTGTTAAACGTCTTGAGAAAATGCTCGTTTAATTTTCCGATTTCCTGGTTCATTGATGATCCTTTAAGGCTTTTTGGTATGCAGACCGGACACTTGGCAACAGGCTTTTCGAAGCTTTCTTGAGAATGTCCCGGGCTTCTTGTGCGTTCAGTTCGAGCAACGCTAAGGCAGCACCCTGTCGCCGAAGTGACCTTTCGGAACTAAAATCCCATCCTTGACCGAGAAGTGTTTGCCCTAAAAACGGAATTGAACCCGGCGTGCCGAAACAACCAAGAGTTTTGAAACAGCTCAAAATTTGCTGATCGTCCCTGTAGAGAATTTTTTTTTGTTGGAGATAATCTAAAATCAAGTCTCCGGTTTCCTTATTCTTATACTGTTCCAGGTGGCTCCACATCATTCGCCGAATGGTGAGAACAGGGTCGTTTACGAGATGAAAAAGTTCCTTGATCATGTTTTTATTCCGGCGCTCAAGAGCCTTCAGCGCTTCCAGCCGAACCCGTCCTGATGGATGATTCGTCATCCTGATAAGGATTTGCACGGGTTTTTCGTCGTTGATGTGTCCGATAATATAAACAAGCTTTTTAACCAAAGCCTCCTCCGGTCGATCCAGCAGCTGTTCCAGGGGCTTCGTATCTTTTTTTGCCAGCGATCCGATGATTTCCATGAGTTGCCGCTCTAAAGAAGCGGATAGTTTTTCCATCAACATTGGGGCCAGGGCAGCGATGGACACAGGTGGAAGACTGAGAAACAATTTTCGAAAAACGCCGACTTGATCGGCACGCTGTTTATCAAGGCTTGGCAAAACGTCTTTCACAACACCGAGAACCTGAGGGTCGGCAATATCGACAAAGAACTGACGCAACAGGGGCCGGGCCCATGGCTTCTCGGTTCTACTGGACTGGTAAGTCTTTTTTAAGCTTGCCAAAAAATCGAGAGCGATTTGAAATTCACCTTGAGCGAGAGTGGCCTTGAACTCCTCTTTTATGAAGTCAAGGACAATCGCGTAGTCCTCGGGTTCATCCTGGGTGCTAAGAATCAGCCACAAAACGTCAAGCACGTCTTCCGTGCTGGATTGGGTTTCTTCCTCTGCAACCATTTCTTCAAGACGCTGCAACTCTTCCTGGGTCATTTCCCAGATGGTCCTGTCCATGGCCGAAAGGGCCATGTCACCGCCGGCATCCTTTCCCTCTGACGTACCGGCCGTGTCCTGCCGGTCATCATCCATTGTTTCCTCCACACCCGTCGTCTCCCGGGATGACGTGTCTTTCACCCCATGGCCGTCTGCGTCTTGCTTCTCATCTCCGGTTAGGCTGAAGAAAGAAAAATCTTTAACGGTTTCAGCCTTCCACAGGACATCCGTGGCCACATACTGTATATGCGGTAAATCCTTTTCCCACAAGGCGGTGACAAGATCTCCCTTTGGCTCTTCCTGTAACATTCTGTACTGATTCAGTATTTTTATGAGTTCAGAGATTTCCCAAAGGTCGATTCCTGGTTGAAACTCCATCCACTGAATGCCGTCTCGAAAAAGAGGATACGCCAATTTATCTCTTTTGGGATCATCCTGGTAGACCGTTTCATCTTCGAAGAGGAGCTGATCCTTCTCGACATCGAGTCTAAGATCACCATATTTTTTTAAAAAAGGTTCCAGGCGGGACACCACAGCTTGAAGGGATTCTTGATAGATGGCATGATTTTCAGGATACATGGTATGATTTTTGGCGGCCATAAACAACAAACCGATCACACCCTTAACCGCTTCAAGTTTTTGAGCTGTTTGCCTTATTCTAAGAATATCTTCGCTGTTTTTTATGAGGTTTGCATCCACTGGTTTCTCATTATAATATTAAGAGTGCCAAACTTGAACAAGATACAGAGCATCTATTCTTGTTATCGGATATTACATTGTTTTTATAAAATATTCTTTGTTCGCCTTCGCCTGAATTCTCTTTGGTTTGTGGGAATGAAACGGAAACCCCATAAACTGGACAAAAGGAAACTACAATTAGGCTTAAAAAAAATGGACCCACGGATCCTTCAGAAACACCGTTATTGGAGGGATTGGAGAACTTCGGCGTATTCGCAGTGATTGTGCATCTGCACATTCGAAGCACGAAATCAATGGCATTAACCCAAATAATGAAAGTAATCTAATTTCTTTATCAAAAATAAACAACCCAGATTTCTTCGGTACATAACGGGTATCTAAAATACCTGTTATAAAAAGTTAGTTTCGGAAATTTTGTTTTATCATTCCGTTTTTTTGGGTGTTTTATTTTTTTTATGAAGGCGTGGATATGTTGAATTATGAACACAAACTCATTTTTCTCACCCTTGAATCCTGCTCTCTCCTCCGTGCTGTAAGCGGAGCCGAAGGCTGAAGCCTTATTCGATGTCACTTGGATAAATCTTTTTCAAGTGAATTTTATTGAATGAGAGGTTTTGAAACCGCTTGTAATTAGTTCCGGGTAACATCGTCTACACCATTTCAAGGACACATGCCATGGAAACACCCCCGCCGCCGCAAAGGGTGGCCAGCCCCAGATTTTTGCCCCGATGCTTCATGGCATACAATAACGTCACCATAATTCTGCATCCGGTTGATCCCACCGGGTGTCCCAGACCGATGCCCGACCCGTTGACATTGGTGATCTCTCTCTTGAAGCCCAATTCCTGCTCACATCCGATATATTGTGCAGCAAATGCTTCATTCACTTCGATGAGCTCGAAATCGTTCATCTTCAGTCCGCTGTTTTTAAACAGATTCTTAACTGCAGGAACCGGTGAAAGCCCCATGACCGAAGGATGGCAGGCCCCCTTGCCCACGGCCCGTATTCTGGCCATGGGTGTGACCTTCAACGCCCTTGCTTTTTCTGCAGACATGATCACCATGCCCGAAGCACCATCATTGATACCACTGGAATTTCCGACGGTTACGGTACCGTTTTCGGGAAGAAATGCCGGTGGAAGCTTTTCAAGCTGGTCCAGGGTCAGGCCGGGTCTGAAATGTTCATCTTTTTCAAAAATCAGCGGTTCCTTTTTTTTCCGGGGCACTTCGACCGGTACGATCTCGGCCTTAAACGATCCGTCCATAGTTGCCCGCTCGGCATTATTGTGGCTTCTCAGGGCCACTTCATCCATCTCTTTTCTGCCGATACCCAGATGATGCGCAACGAATTCGGCGGTAACCCCCATAATATAGGGCTTGTCCAAAAAAAGCGCGGCCGGAGGTTCCGCTGTATTCAGCGGTCCATCGTCGGCAAGGGGGATGATATGAGACCCGCTATGAAGCGCATGGATCATGGCATCCACAAAAATCTGGTCCTGCAGACGGCACCCCCATCTGGCCCCGGGAACCGTGTAGGGTACTCCGGACATGTGTTCGACTCCGCCGGCAAGGACAACATCGGCCATTCCGGCCTGGATCATTGCCATACCCGAAATAACGGCCTCCATGCCGGAGATACACACACGGTTGAGGGTAACGGCCGGGACGGTATGCGGTATCCCGGCCAACAAAGCGCCGACCCGGGCCACGTTTAAGGCATCGCTGGGCTCCATACAGCACCCATAACGTACGTCATCTATAATTGAAGGGTCGATTCCAGCCCGTTTAACGGCTTCCTTCATGGATACACTTGCCAGTTCTGCGGCATTGCTGTGGCAAAGGGTGCCGCCAAAGGTGCCGATGGGCGTCCGGCAGGCAGATACAATGACTACGTCTTTCATGGTTTTTTCCTTTTTTTAAGATAATCCGGGGCACAAAATGTCACCCGCCGATGTCGTCTTTTCATAATTTTTATGCCCATGATGTAAAGGTCTTTTTGACGTGGCCGGGCCGATACTTGAGAACAGACCGCTGAGTGAAACGGGGCTGGTATAGCGAGACCTTTGGAAAATGCCCCTTTTTGCCCAATTCCTGTGTCAGGCTCAAATTTTAATCCTCAAAATACACAATGTATGGATGCCTGTCCCGATGGGTTTTTCATCGGGGTGGTTAAAATTTTCGCCTTCCTTGACCTTAGACAAAATTGAATATTTTTCAAAGGTCTCATAACGCAGGGTCAAAATACCTTATTTTTCTTTCGAACGATTATTTCATTGAAATCTACCATAAAACTTACCCCCTGTAAAGTTGACCGGGCTCGGTGAAACAATCTTTAAAATAGGTTGTCATATACCGGCAACTTTCTTTACTTGAATTTTTGAAAAATAGAGTTATATTTGGTAAATTCATGTCAGTTGAACGGTTGACATGCTGCAGATTATATTTTATATTTAAATGAATTTATATTATGTTTTAACTGTATGTTATATGTTATTTCTTAATTTATTAGTATAAATTTTTTATCTTTTAAAATTGTTCATAATCCATTATCTAAACATACCTGAACACAACATGAGGTTATCCGATGGGAAATCAGATTAGAACAACAGTTTTACTGACATTGATGATGGTATTTTTCATGTTTATCGGACACCTGCTGGGAGGACGCCAGGGATTGATTATTGCGTTTTTCTTCGCAGCAGGCATGAACTTTTTCAGCTACTGGTATTCTGACAAAATTGTTCTTCGCATGTACAAGGCCCGTGAAGCAACTCCCGGCCAGGCACCGGAACTTTATGGCCTGGTCCAGAACCTTGCCAACAGGGCCGGTCTTCCCACACCCAGAGTCTACATCATCCCCCAGGAATCTCCCAATGCATTTGCAACCGGCAGAAACCCGGAAAATGCCGTTGTAGCGGTAACAGAGGGGTTGCTCAAAATCATGAATCGCGATGAGCTTGCCGGCGTTCTGGCGCATGAGCTGGCCCATGTCAAAAACCGGGATATTCTCATCGGTTCAATTGCTGCAACCATGGCCGGCGCCATTATGATGCTGGCGAGCATTGCCCGGTGGTCGGCTATTTTTGGAGGTGGAAGCGACGATAATGAAGGTATGGGCGGTTTTGGACTGATTATCATGTCTATCCTTGCCCCCATTGCGGCCGTTCTCATACAAACAGCCATATCCCGATCCCGGGAATACATGGCAGATGCTTCGGGTGCACGTTTTGCTCAAAATAACGAAGGGTTGGCCAGTGCACTGGAAAAGCTGGGCGCCTACTCCGCCAAACGTCCCATGGATGCCAATCCATCCACAGCCCACATGTTCATCGTGAATCCCCTTTCCGGTCGAAAAATGATGAGCCTGTTCTCAACCCATCCGCCCTTAAACGATCGAATTGCTAAACTAAGGGGCTTTCAAGCGCCGAAAGACGATTCAGGTCATGGTGGAGGTATGGATCTGGACCAGGGCAAAGCGTTTTGGGATCGTCTTTCCAGATAATCTTAAATTAAAACTTTGTGATTCCTCGCATTTTTAGTCTTCTAATCACATGTTTAACCTGCCCAATAATGGCCATATCATTGCCAATTATTGTCACCCGATATAGTTTCTATATTTTTTCTATCATATAATTCATTGATATCTTGATATTTTGCTCATCTCCAGAAGAAAAAATGCTTTACCTCGCATGATTCTTGCACTTTTTTAGCTACTCATGTTTTGAACTTTTTGAGGCATGGGTAAAATGGAGATATATGGTTATGAAAAAGATGCACCTGAAATTCTGCATGTTCCTTTTTTTCTTGTTTAGCTACTTTTTTTCTCCTTCGGCTCTTTATGGTGACACCACTCTTTTTCCAGTTTATCCCAGCATAGAACCGAATGTTAAATTCTGGACCAAGGTTTACTCAGAGTACTCAACAGCCCAAGGCGTTCTCCATGACAGCCAAAATTTGAATATTATCTACGAGGTGGTCGAACTTAAAATCGGCGCAAAAACAATCAACGAAAAGCGGATTCAAAAAGCCAGGGGTAAATACAAAACTATTTTAAAAAAATTGGCTCAAAATCCTTTTGTGTCTGATGCTGAAGCCAAGCGGGTTGCATCCCTGTTTGGTAAGAATGCGAATCGGGCCACTTTCCAAAAGGCGATATACCGAATCCGATGTCAAATCGGTCAAAAGGACAGCTTCCGCTATGGGATTATTCGTTCCGGTGCCTTTATGGACCAAATCGAAGATATTTTTCTTTCTTACGGATTACCGATAGATCTTATCTATCTACCCCATGTAGAATCATCTTTTAATCTCAAAGCCTACAGCAAATTCGGAGCTGCCGGTATTTGGCAATTTGTCCGTGAAGCCGGCAAGCGGTTTATGACAGTGGACTATGCCATAGATGAAAGGTGGGATCCCATTCGATCATCCGAAGCAGCGGCGCAGTTGCTGAAACACTCCTATGAAAAGTTCGGAAACTGGCCGCTGGCCATTACGGCATACAATCACGGAATTTCCGGGATGTTAAGCGCAACATGGACCAAAGGCGGTTACGAAGAGATCTTTAACCATTACAAAAGCAAAGTTTTTGGATTTGCGTCAAGAAATTATTATTCGGAGTTTTTGGCTGCACGGGAAGTCGCAGCCAATTATGAAAAATACTTTGGCAAAATAACACGGGACACGCCTGTTGAGACCCGAGAAATCGTGCTGGCCGGTTATTCATCCATTAAAGACCTGGGCGAATATTTCGGCGTGGACATGGCAACCCTTCGCAAGCATAACCCCTCTTTGCGGATCCCGGTTTTTAGAGGACAAAAGTATGTACCCAAAGGATATTCACTGCGACTGCCGTCAGATGCCGTGCAAAATCGAATGGGTGCCTCCACGGAATTGCCTTGGAACATGTATAAGCATCATCAGAAATCGAGTCGTATTTATCGCGTAAAAACGGGCGATAACATCACAAACATTGCAAAAATGCACGGGATCAAAGTATCCGACCTGATCCTGGCCAACAAGATCAACTCAAAAGGTGTCATTTATGTCAATCAACATTTGCGACTGCCGTTGTCCGGTGAAGTGGCGGATATGTCTGAAACACCGCACCTTTCCTTCGCTGAAGTCCGTAAACAAAGAACACAAGCCCCTGGGATGACGTCCTTACGTACATCTTCCGCATATGAGGCCACGACCCCGGCGTCAGAGTTTGTAATCAATCCGGCCTTCGTAGGGGGCAACCTGGAGGTTGAGCGGGAAATGATACAAAAAGGCAAACCCGTGGGAATCATTCAGGTTGAAATGGGGGAAACCCTGGGACATTTCGCAGAATGGCTTGAAATTCCAACGAAAATTATTCGAAGGTTGAATAGATTTCCCTACAGCAAAACATTGCCGTTACACATGAACGTGAAAATTCCCCTTGATAAGATTTCAAAAGAACAATTTGAAGAAACGCGATTTGAATACCACAAAAAGATCCAGGAGGATTTTTTCAGCTTCTATGAAATCGAATCCCAACAATTATATCAGCTCAAAAAAGGAGACAATGTCTGGACCATTTGCAATGATATCTTTGAAATGCCGGTTTGGCTCCTTAAACTATATAACCCAAAAGTCGACTTCAATGATTTGAGATGGTCACAAAAACTCGTCATTCCGGTGATCAAAGACAGGACTCAAGATTCACCGGACATTGTTCAACCGTCTCCGACAGTGCCTTCGAAAAGTTTTGAAGGATACAGGGTTGTCAGGAAATCCTGGGTAAATTCTTATTATCCTTTGCTTTTCATCGTCCTGATCATCACCTTTATTATACACATGAGACCACATGCGACGGATCTTCAGCAGAAATTCAAAACCGTGTTTGCTTTTATCCGGTAATTGTAGGTTATAGAAAAACTGATGACAACAGGATGTCTGTCCGGTAGGATATAATGAAAAAAAGAAGCCGAACCTGACTTTAAGATAGAAACGGCATAGGATTTCTTGACATGCCGGGTGAAAGCTTGAGCGTATTGTAGAAGGAAGATCAAAAACAGTTGCTGCAAAGATCAAGGAACTTCACAAAAACTCTATTCAACCTATAATCAACATTAGGAAGGCATAAAACCAAAGAAAAAGAGAGGGCAAATATACTTAACCCTCTCTTTTAATTTATAAATCAAAATCAACTAAATGGAGGCCGCGGCGGGAGTCGAACTCGTGCTTATACCAAATTAATATAATTATATCAATTGATTAAATTTTTTATGAACAACATGCGAACAACAATAGAGCAAAAAAACCAATCAAAATGCCTATAAAATGCTTTTTCAGTCCATCTGAATACAGATATGAAAATAGTATCAAAGGTGAGTTTCGGTTTGAGTTGTTGCAGATACATTGCGAGATTGTCAAAAAAGTCTGATTTCTACATTTTTGTGAAATTCACATATAATAATATCAATCACATATAAGTCTGAAAATAGCCCTTTTCGGGTTTTTCGACAGTCTCTGCAGGTATCACGAATTTTAGCATCGTTTCAATAACCACAAGATTTTGTGATTATGCTAATAATTGTGATTGGTATTGTTGACCTTTAATGTGAGCACTATCGACTCAATTGTATGGCTTGAAAACCGCTACCGAGATCGAGGACTAATGGTCGTAGTGTGCAGAGTCCACAATTCGTGGCGGTGATTTGTCAGGGATGGTCAGGCGAGTGCAACTGCAACCGCCATGCCCACTCCAAAGAACGCGTGATTAGCCAGGCTCGATAGAGAGCTTTTGACCCCTTCGGGAGACCGCAAGCCAAATATGCCAAACCCCATTGAAGGATATACAATAAACAGAGAGGCTACCGTTGTCGTGACTCCATAGACAAATGTCCATATCGGTGACACGGGTCCACCAACCAGGAGATCCCAACCAAGTATGAACGGGATCGCGAACCCCACTCCGATAGCATAATGTGTGAAATAACCATAGACGATCTCGTTGGGGGCGGGCTCCATTTCGTTCGGATGGGTATACCGAAAGCGGCCTTTTGCCCATCCCACGGCCATCCTGCCAATAATCCCAATATCGATCTTCGAGATCACCCCATATCGGGCGAAGAGATGATTCAATGAATCCATCATCAACGTTCCCAATACCCCGGCAATAAATCCCGTTAGGATGAGATCCATTCCCCCTCCGATACCCGTGCACGAGATAGTAGATTTCCTGCAATCAAAATGAACACATCAGTAATATGAAAAGATTATGCAATATAAGTTGGTTAACAACTAATCCTTATTAATGTTTTAATTGTAAACGATTTCTTGTGCTTCCCTGGTAATGGTAAGCAGGTCTTTGCCTTCAATTTCCAATTCGATGCCAAACTTACGCTGGACCATTTTCTTGATTCGTCGGGGACCCAATTTGTATATGCCAAAGTCAAGTCCGTGCTCAATACAGTATTTCATTTGACCGGCATACTTTGCCTTGTTGAACCCGCAACCCAGAAATCGTACTTTTTCGCGTATCATGATTTCCCCTATAAGACTCATTTTCTTTTGAACGCATTCTGCAATGTATTTAAAAATCTTATGGCGTTGAGCTGCTCGTTTTCGGATAAAATTGATATAAGTTCAGAGCTTGATTCCCTAAAGGCTTGCATGCTTTTTTCCCAGGTAGCAAAACCTTCAGGCGTTTCGGAAAGCAGCGTCAAACGACGATCATGGGTGGCAACTGCAACTCCAATCCATTTCCTCTCAAATAGAATCTTCACTATTTTCGAGACGTTTGATTTTTCAAAAAATAACCTCTCGCCAAGCTCTTTCTGAGTGAGCGGCCCATGCCAGATAATTTCGTTCAAAACGCTAAACTGTTGCTGTTTCAGACCAAATCGTTGACAAACCTGGTTCATTTCCCTTTGAAGAAAATGGCCACATTTTAATAACCCTTGAACGATTTGTGTCACATCTTCAGGCGGTGACGGACTTTTTACATTCCGCTGAACTGACTTTTGATACCTATTCTTCATTTTTCGGCCACACCTCAAAAGGGGTATTTAGTTTCCATTTCAACCAATATGCCAAAATAGTTTCCATGTCAACTAAATATTTCTCATCGTCAGAAGTTTAGAAACGGATACATTTGATTGGTATAAACCACCTGAACTGCCCCCAAAACCAATCCAGATTTATATTTAAGATTTGATACGATCTGGACGTAGCAAAGGAGAGCAATTATGAGGTAGTCTGGACTGAGGGATATTGCCAATAATCCTCGGTCTATAACGGTATTATAAAACCGAACACTACCTACCATAGTCCTTAGTTAAATCAATGTAATTTCGAGTATAGATTGCATATGGTATTCCAATAATCAAAGAAGTATCTAAAGCACGAAATATTGAGATTACGAATTTCCTTTTATCCAATGATTCCAAGTTAATGTGATGCTCATAACCTATCTGCCGCTCAATTTCATCAAATTGATGGATTGGTGATAACGTATTACGATATCGCAGAAATTTCAGATGCTTGATATTAGTACAAAATTGCAGATATCCCCAACGGTGAATAGCTCTCAAATAATAAAATAAAGTGGCATGGTGATGACCTAAAAGGCTGGTTGCTCCTGTTCACTTCGGCCATCCCTTCTCATGCTTCGGCAAATCATCGTGAATTTCATAATAATCGCTTATTTGGCTAATCCAAACATGGCCGATAGTTTGCAAATTCGTCGGATCGTCCAATGATCCTGCTGCAATATAAATTTCTTCTTGATCTTTAGGATGCCAGAATAGAGAAGAACCGCATTCGATATACGG
>Ga0209920_1000008_pt1 | contig 24628 bp, 22 predicted proteins | sample SalPonF2_C_D1_MG_FD_185729 | JGI IMG/M metagenome (GOLD analysis project Ga0209920, IMG submission 185729) | Salt pond soil microbial communities from South San Francisco under conditions of wetland restoration - Salt Pond MetaG SF2_C_D1_MG... ... | reverse complement strand
CAGCCAATCTGAAAACCTGGACACTGTTTTTGACCACTTACAAAGAGAATCCCAGGCATTTGTTGACCTGGGGGTCTTCAACGAAGAGGGATTCCATGTCGCTTATCACGGACCTTACAGTTTAAAAGGCAAGATTTATAAAGATACAGACTGGTTCAAGGAAGTGATGAAACACGGGTATTACATCAGCGACATTTTTTTAGGCTATCGCCAGGTGCCCCACTTCATCATCGCTCTTGCCAAGGAAGACGCGGGTAAAAAATGGGTGATTCGCACAACCATCGATACGGTAACATTTAACAATATTGTCAAGGGCATCCGTATCGGCAAAACAGGAGAAGCCTACATTCTGAATGTGAACGGTTTGTTACAGACGGAGCCGCGGTCCGGCGGAAAATTGATGGATAAACATCCGGACACCGTTAAATATCCGTCATCCAATATCGGTATCGAAACCTTCATTGCTAAGGGATTAAAAGGAGAGACGTATCTGTACACTACCACCTGGCTGCAAAACAAAAAATGGCTGCTGGTGGTCAGGCAGGAAAAATCGGATGCGTTCAGTGCACTGACCTCAGCCGTTTACCTGGTTGTTCTCATCACCGTCATCGGCGGGGCGATTATCACTGTTGTTGCATTTTACCTCACGAACCATATTGTCGGACGAATGGAAAAAATGGATGTCGAAAAGGAGCGGTTGAACCAGCAGCTCATTGGTGCGAGCCGCCTTGCAGAACTGGGCGAAATGTCGGCAGGTTTTGCCCACGAGATTAACAACCCCCTTCAGATCATCAAAAACGAGCAATCTCTCATGGAAATGATCTTGGAGGACATGAAAGAAGCCGGCCAGATAACGGCATCGGAGTCTTTAGCTGAATTCGTGGACTCCATGGATCAGATCAAACTTCAGATTTCCCGCTGTGCCAAGATTACCCAGGCGATTTTAAAATTCGGCAGGCAGGACGAGCCCAAGCCTCAAAATATAGACCTTCGAAGTTTTATTCCGGAGCTGATCGGTATGGTGGCTCAAAAGGCGAGTGTCCACGGAATTTCCATCGAACAGAATATCGCTGAAAATACGTATCCGATACATGGAGATCCGACACAACTGCAGCAGGTTTTGCTGAATCTGTTTAACAATGCAATGGATGCAATTCTTGAACAGCATGGAACCTCAGGCGGAAAACTGGTGGTCAACACCGGGGCCAAAGAAAACAAGACGGTTGAAATAGTCATCAAGGACAATGGCTGCGGGATCAGCCCAGAAAATTTAAATAAAATATTTTCCCCGTTTTTTACCACGAAATCGGTTGGGAAAGGGACCGGGTTGGGGCTATCGATATGTTACGGCATCATCGATAATATGCACGGTACGCTGGAGGTCAGTAGCGAAGTGGGTGTCGGAACGACATTCTCCATCCACCTGCCGGCGGTGGTGTAAGGTATGGAAAGAATGAGCATACTATTGGTCGACGATGATCAAAATTTTTTATCTGTTGCCAAAAAACGGTTGGCAAAAAGGGGCCACGCCGTCCAAACCGCATCGAACGGGCCCGAAGTCTTTGAAAAACTTCAGGTCAAAAGCATCCATGTGGTTGTTCTTGATGTCAAAATGCCGGGTATGTCCGGCATTGAAATTTTGAAAGAGATCAAAAAAAACTTCCCACTGGTTCAGGTGATTATGTTGACCGGAGTTCCCACGGTGGGGTGTGCGGCGGATAGTCTGAAGCTCGGAGCGTTAAGTTACTTGATCAAACCGGTTGATATCGAAGAACTCCTACAAAAAATCAAAGAGGCTTATGAACAAGGACAGCGTTTGGAACAAAAAATTCGCAACACCCAGATCAGGGTTTTAGAACAAAATGTTCAAACAAACCGATTTCATAGATAATCATATAATCACTCAAATAGTTAAGTATTTAACGAGATTGCAGGGAGAAAATCATGGAAAAAATGAAGATGATGCTGGTGGACGATGAGGAACGGTTTTTGTCCACCACCCAAAAGTTGCTTGCAAAAAAAGGCTATGATGTCGTGACCGCCTCAAGCGGGGTCGAGGCTCTGGAAAAAATCAGGATTCATAACATCCATGTGGTGATTCTTGATGTCAAAATGCCCGGCATGGACGGTAATGCCACCTTAAAGGAGATCAAAAGGCAATTCCCTTTGGTTGAAGTGATCATGCTGACCGGACATGCCACCATGGAATCTGCAATCGACGGTTTAAAATCAGGGGCCATGGATTATTTAATGAAACCCACGGATATCGATGAAATTATCCTTAAAGCGGAGGAAGCATTTGGAAAGAGGCAGGGTCTGGAAGAAAAAATTCGGGTGGCCCGGATGCGAAAGCTGGTGAAATCTCCAAGTGAGATTATCCGGGAATCCTGAGATCTTTAGGAAAGAGAAGACGCAAAGATCACATTTTCTCGTTTGGGTGAGAAAAGGAAGGGGTAAAAATGGCGGAGGCAAAAAAGAAAAAGGCGACTGGATATGACAAATATGTGAACTGGAAGCTATTCATTTTTCCGGTGATTCTCTTTGCTGTAATCCTGATGATACCGACACCTTACGGAATGAAGGATGTGGGTACGGAATACGAAGTGGGGCCCAAAGTGGCTGTGAATTTTATAACCCAGGAGCTTTTTAAGGTAAAAAGCCCTGATGCAACCCAATGGCAGCTTCTCACCGCGCATATGATGGAAAGAAATATGCGGATGGGTGCGCTTAACATTAAACGCTTTTTAAAACGAAATCTGAAATGGTGCAAAAAATACAAGATACAGGCGGATTCAAAAAACCTCGAAATAGCCCGGAATTACATCAAGGAAAATGTGTCGGATGAAGCCTTTAAAAACCTTATGATGGCAACTTTGAAGCTTCGCAGGGACACACTCAAATATGAAAATTTAACCGGGAATGACAAAAAAGCGGCGGACAAAGGGGCCTGGCATATAAAAGTCGCCATTGCCATGGTCGTTTTTGTCGTGTTCTGCTTTGTGACGGAATGCATTCCCCTTCCGGGGGTGGCGTTTTGTATCGGGCTGATTCTTGTGTTCACCGGCGTTGTTACCAGAAAACAGGTGGCCATGCTCTATTGGAGTGATGCTTGCTGGTTTATTATGGGAAGCCTCATGTTTGCGGCCGCGTTTGTAAAGACAGGGGTGGACAAACGGATCTGTTTGCTTTTATTTAGAAAACTGGCGGTCCCCAATGTGAGATGGATCACCCTGATCATTTTTGTCATCATCGCTCCGCTGGCGTCATTCATCTCAGACCACGCCCTGGCCGCCATGTTTCTTCCCATCGGTATTCTTTTGTATCAAAACAGCCTGACAAATGAAATACCTGAAGATCCCGAACTGGCCAAGATGCTGATGATCACCATTGCCATGGCCTGCAACATCGGAGGCTTCGGAGCGCCGTCAGGGGGCGCCCGCAATGTCATCATGATGACCTACTTAGAAGATATGTTCGGCTTTGATATCGGCTATTTTCAGTGGGTCAGCTACGCCATGCCTTTTGTTATTTGCATGATTCCCGTTACCTGGCTGGTGACGAACTGGCGCTTTAAACCCAAAATTACCTCTCTGGCGCCGGCCATGGAGCATTTAAAACATGAAATCGGAAAGATGGGCGGCTGGAACCGACAGCAGATATTTGCCCTCGTTATTTTCCTGATCATGCTATGGGGCTGGTTTACCGAAAAGATCTTCTTCAATCTGGGGATTTATCCGATTCGCCTCGGTATCGGTGTGATCGCAATGGCAGGAGCGGTTGCTTATATTTTGGCCGGAGTTGTCAACTGGCGAGACTACCAGGAAAAGGTCGACTGGGGTGTGGTGTGGCTTTACGCCGGTGCGATCATTTTCGGCAGAACCCTGGACTCGACAGGAGCGGCCTACTGGATGGCAAGAACCTGTATCGATGCCCTTGCTCCTTTGGGAATGGACCACGGCATCCCCCTGATGTTGGTTAACAACGGCCTTACCTCATGTTTGACCAATCTAATGGCAGACGGTCCGGCGGCGGCCGCCGTAGGCCCCATCTCCTTGAATATGGCCGGTTTGGTCCACCCCGGAACCACCTTTCTCCCCTTTATGACCATGGGCACGGCAGCGGCCTCTTCCTTCGCATACTGCTTGATCATCGGCACGCCGCCCAACGCCATTGTGTATGCCAGCGGTTATCTCGAGCCAAAAGACTATATTAGAGTCGGGGCAATTATGTGGTTGGTTGCCAATATTGTTTTGGTTCTGCTCACAGTTGTCTACTGGAGTTTTAGAGGTTTTGGAGGCCTGCCGGGCTTTTGAACCCATTAAGGAGGCGAAAACATGGAACATGACCATCATAAAAAAAAGATAGAACCAAAAAAAGGCGTGGTTCATGCAAAAGGCGTTACGTTTTTTGATCAAAAAACCGAACGAAAATTTTTCTTTGTTTTAACGCTGATCATGCTTCTATTGGGGGTTTTGGCAAAATTGGGTTTATTTTAAGGAAAAGTAAAACAAATGGCGCAAACAAAACATTTTAGTCTTGGAATCTATTTTCATACCCTCACCAAAATGCTGGGACAACCCCGCAGATTTTTCAGTGAGCTTCCCCGGGATGCAGGATTAAAACAACCTTTGGGTTTTTTGCTGGTTTCCAGTCTTTTTTTTGCCGGAGCCAGCCTGATGAGCAACCTGACGCCGAATCCGTTGGTTATGGGGGGTGTGTTTTTTATCAATGCCATGGGCATGACCTTTATCGCCGCAAGCATCGGTTTTATGGTGATGATCGCAATCATGGGCCGGCGGGTGACATTTGCCCGGTTTTTCAGCATATACGCCCTTTCCGCCGGTGTCACCCTTTTGGCTTCGTGGCTCCCTTTTTTTATCTGGCTCACCGAGCCCTGGAAATGGTGGCTGATTGGGACGGGGATGGTAAAAGGCTTCGGATTCGGTCGGGTGCAGGTTTTGGTGATCATCGGTGTATCGGTGGGATTGATGTTTTTCTTTTTCTGGTGGGTTTTACCCATGACGGCATCCTTGAGATGATGAGGCCTACGGTTTGCCCGGTCCATGAACAAAAAAAAGTTCGATAAGTAGATCTTGTTTACCCAAAGAGGAGACAAACAAAATGAGTGAGAAAATAAAAGTATTAATGGTCGACGACGAAGTGCAGTTTCGAGCCACGACTAAAAAGATTCTGAACAAAAGGGGGTTCGACACAATTCTGGCAGACAGTGGCGAGGAAGCCATTGAGAAACTTGCCGAAAAGCCGGACGTGGTGATTCTCGATATTAAAATGCCCGGCATGGACGGCCACCAGGCCTTAAAAGAGATCAAAAAACATTCCCCCGATCTTCCGGTGATCATGCTCACCGGCCATGGCGCCCTCCCTTCGGCACAAGAAGCCCTTGCAGAAGGGGCCTTTGATTACCTTTCAAAACCCTGCGACATTAATCTTCTGGCCGGTAAAATTACCGATGCCTTTCGTCAAGCCACAGCCGGTGTGGCCCCTATAAAAGAAAAGACGGTTTCTGAGGTCATGATTCCACTCGAATACTATACGACATTAACCGAGGGAAATACTATTCAGGACGCCGTTGAAAAATTAAAAGCGTCCTTTTCCGCCGAGGTCTCCACCAGCCGTCTCATGGAGACCGGACACCGCTCCTTTCTGGTATTTGATGAGAACGGTGAAGTAAAAGGGATGGTCGCCATTGTTGACCTTTTATCGGCCATCATGCCGGGGTACCTCTCCGCTCCCAAACCTTCCATGGCGGACAGTATCCAGTATTCGCCCATGTTCTGGAGCGGTATGTTTACCCTGGAAGTCAAGCAACTGGCTGCCAAAAATGTCAAAGATATCATGTCTTCCGTACCGCTGACCATCGATGCCGACGCCAATCTCATGGAAGCGGCGCATATGATGGTCTATCAACAGGAACCACGTCTGGTTGTCGTAAGAAATAAAGCTGTCGTGGGGATCATTCGGGAGCAGGACTTGTTCTTTGAAATAGAGAAGATTTTAAGGACCTAAGGTATCAGGTGTTATCCAAATTTATTTTGCATTTTTTCTTAGACAAAAAAGAACCGCCGTTATCGGCTCCGGCGTGACCGGACCAGATGATATACGCTTTTATTCGATTCTTGACGAGGAGGATGTATGAAGGATCACAGAATGATGTCTCAGAGTGAACCGGGTTTTTGGAAAAACAAACCGGGTTATAAGCCGATGTTATTTGTTCTTGCAGCAGTGGTTTTTACTGTCTTAGTTGTTTTGCCGCCACCGCAAAGTATGATCGATATGGTAACAAAAATTAGTCCGCCGGGATATAAACTCGATAAGGGTTGTAACACCATTGTCGAAACAGTGAACAAGAAGTTAAACCCCAAGGCCTTTGAGGAATTTAAGGAGGGAAAGACGGCAGCATCAGAAAAAAATGAACATTCCCTGCTCGATGCCCAAGACGTCGCCAAGATGGCCAAGGTGATGATTGGCATATTGTTGCTGGCCGCCTTTTTATGGGGCACTGAAGCTCTGCCTTTAGGCGCCACGGACATTCTGGTGGGGGTTATGATTTATCTTTTTGCTATTCTGCCGATCAATGATATCTCCAGAGCCTATATGAAGGACGCTGTTTTTTTCATTTTCGGCATCCTGGCGGTGGCGGTCGGTGTTGCCAAGACCGGCCTGGACAAACGGATCGGCCTCATACTTCTCAGCCGAATTAAAAGCGCCAAAGGATTTGCTTTTATTTTTTTTCCGATGCTGGCCATTGCCGCCGGATTTTTATCCGAACATGCCCTGGTGGCGCTTTTGATCCCTGTACTTATGGGAGTGTATAAGACAACCTGTAAGATGCACGGCGTTAAAAAAGACCGGGCCCTGGCCATTTTCCTTTTGCTTGGCGTCTGTTTCGCGGCCAATCACGGCGGCCCGGGTTCTCCTGCGGCCGGAGGCCGCAATGCCATCATGGTAGGCTACTTAATGGAATACGGTATGCCGATTACGTTTTTGCAGTGGATGAAATACGGCCTCCCGTTTGTTCCCTTCATGGCTGTGGTTATCGGCGCCTACATGTATATTCGCTTTAGACCTAAATTCAAGGTGCCGGATGTCAATCCCAGCGAAGTGGTTAAAGCCGAAGTGGCGAACATGCCTAAATTCGGTGGAAAAGAGGCGTCGATGGCCGTAATTTTGGTCCTATTGATTATCGGCTGGATTGTTCTGGGCGAAGAAGCCGGTCTGGGCGGCCCTACGCTTTACGCGGTGGCGGCCATGTTTATATGTCGCATCGTCGAATGGGAGGATATCCAGATGGGTGTGGCCTTTGACGTGGTCGGCCTGTATGCTGCCGCCTGTGCCATGGGGGTCGGCCTGAAATTTACCGGCGGTGCCCTCTGGTTGGCCCAAACCTTTGTCGGTTTTTTGCCGGATTTTATGACCCGAGGTGACGGATTGGTTATGGGCGTCAGCCTGCTCACCGGAATCATGACCAATTTTATGAGTGACGGTGCCACGGTTGCAGCTTTGGGCCCGATTGTTTTGCCCATGGCGACACTGGCCAATGTGAGTGTCTGGAAAGTGGGGTTGGTTACCGCCTTTTCTTCCTCTTTTGCGAATTTTCTGGTGGTCGGGACCCCCAATAATGCCATTGCTTTTGGTATGGGACGGGACCCTGAAACCGGTGAAAGGTTGCTAGATGTCATGGATTTTGTTAAATACGGACTGCCGGTAACCATCCTTGCATGGCTTGTCCTCTGGGGCTGGGCGGTATTCGGGTACTGGAAGTTTTTAGCCTGGTAAGACCAAGTTAGCTACGCTACTCTGCGCAATTGGAATAATGGAATATTGGAGTTATGGCCCCGGTGAAATAGAAAAAAATTTCACCGGGTAAAAATGATGGGTTTAAAGGAATTTTGTATCATTAAAAAAGGTTATTTTCCACTTTTATACCCATTATTCCAATATTCCATTCAGATCATCCCCTTTCTAAAGGGTAATTAAGGAAGACTTTAATGGGGCTCTATAAACGAAAACCAATATTTATAAAACTTCAACGGACTATCTTTTTCGTCATTCTGATCGTTTCCATTGTTCCGCTGGTATTTCTTGGAGAGACCATCTATTATCGGTTTGCCAGAACATACGAAGAAAAGATTGAAGATCAGATAAAATACCGGACAAGATCCCAGTCTTATGCCGTAGAAGTCTTTTTAAGAGAGCGAAGCGCCATCCTTGCAACCATTGTGGACACCCATTCTTTTGACAACTTAAAGCAACAGGAAAATCTTGACCGCATGTTTAAAGTCATTAGCCGGCGAACAGACGGTCTGATTGACTTGGGTGTCATCGACAGCGCCGGTCAACACCTGGCCTATGCGGGTCCCTATCATCTGAAAGGGTTGAATTATTACAAACAGGCTTGGTTTGCCGAGGTGATGAGCAAGGGCAAGTATATCAGTGATGTTTACATGGGGTACCGGCAAATGCCCCATTTTGTTATCGCCCTCCGGGGTTACAGCGACGGGATTACCTGGATTCTAAGGGCAACCGTCGATTCGGACATATTTAACAAACTTGTGAGGACCGCCCAGACAGGAAAGTCAGGCGATGCTTATATCATCAATAAAAACGGGATTTATCAGACAGCCCCTCGCTTCTCAGGAAAGATACTTGCTAAATCAAACATTATCTTAACACGTTTTGGTGAAGGGACTACGGTTGCCGAAAAAATTAAGGATAACGGCCAAACAAAACATGTTGCCGGAACCTGGTTGAAAAATAATGAGTGGCTCCTGGTGATCACGCAGAATGTCGGAGATGAGATTAGCGGATTAATGACCACCAGAACCATGGAAATTATCATTATTGTTTTTGGATGCCTTGCAATAATTACAACCACCTTTTTAGCGATGCGTATCATTTTCAGGCGCCTTGAAGATGCTGACAAAGGGATTAGCGAACTTAATGAACAGCTGATCCAATCTGATAAAATGGCGGCTTTGGGAAAGATGGCCGCCGGAATTGCCCATGAAATCAACAATCCTCTTGCGGTCATCGGTGAAAAGGCGGGATGGATGCAGGATTTGCTGCTTGACGAAAAATTTCAGGAAAGTGAGAACCTCAAAGAATATGTAATCTCTATCGATAAAATCGAAGAACACGTGGAAAGGGCCCGTAAAGTGACCCATAATATGCTCGGGTTTGCCAGAAGAATGGAGCATCGCTTGGATGATGTCGATATTAATCTTGTTTTGAGCCAGACCATAGAGCTTTTGCAAAATCATGCTCAGATAAACAATATCGAAATAAGCAGGGATTTTCAGCCGGACCTTCCGATTATTGCCAGTGATCAATCCCAGCTTCAACAGGTGTTTTTAAACCTGATGAACAATGCCATTGATGCCATCGAAAAGGATGGATTGATTGAAGTAAACACACAAAAGGAGGGCTCCCAGGTTGTCATCGGAATAAAAGATAACGGTCCGGGCATCCCTGAAAAACATCTGACAAAAATTTTTGATCCGTTTTTTACCACCAAAGATGTCGGCAAAGGGACCGGATTGGGATTGTCGGTAAGTTATAATATCATCGAAAAATTGGGCGGTTTGATCACCGTGAAAAGCAAACTGTCTGAAGGAACGCTTTTTAGTGTGACGCTTCCTATTGTAGCTCCTGAAAGGAAGTAGTAAATGAGCAGTAGACACTTTTTATTATAGGGCATTATTTGTGCATGGAGCGGTTTAACAGATAAAAACTTTTCGATCCTTAAAATAATATTTTTATTAGTCCTTGAAAACCTGGTCCTCTGGGCAGGGTTAGAGTTCTTCGGCTCTGCCTGAAGAATCGCAGCAAGAGTTTGAAGTGAACTAAAGTTTAAAGTGAGCTAAAGTTTAGGAATTCTGTCAATTATATAAAACCAGCGGAGGGAAGCGACTCCATAACTTCCCCGATGAATACGGGATAAATAGGCACTTTAGATCACTTTAGACACTTTTAACTTATACGGCTTTAAGTAAAACAGCCCCTTCCAGGGGTTATATCAAAGCTTGGTCCTCTGGGCCTGGATTCTTTACTAAACCCAAACACTTAATCGGCAAGGAGTATGAAATGGACATGTTCAGAATATTGGTGGTCGATGATGAAGTCGATTTTTTGGAAACCATCGTCAATCGACTGCAAAAAAGAAAACTGAATGCAAGCGGCGTGACCAGTGGAGAAGAAGCCGTTGAACTTCTCCAAAAAGAACTCTTCGATGTGGTTATCCTCGATATTAAAATGCCCGGGGGAATGGACGGCATCGAAGCCTTGCGGGAGATTAAAAAGATTCAGCCGTTGGTCGAAGTTATTCTTCTTACAGGACATGCTTCTGTGGAAACGAGCATCGAAGGAATGAAGCTGGGGGCCTTTGATTATTGTCTGAAACCCATAAAGTTTGAAGACCTTTTACAAAAAATGGCCGCTGCATTTTCCAAAAAATCCACCCATGATAAAAAAATACGGGATGCAAAGATACAGCAACTGATTCGACATCCCGGCAGGGTGTTTGACCAGGATTGATAGGTTGTGCCATTTATTTGAGTCTTATTTTTTTACCCGTAGCCAGCCTTCCTTTACGGAAGAGGCTGCAGGAGGGGCAATTTGACGGGATTGCCCCCTTCACTTCGTCGAAAGGGGATTGGGAGCCCTCCATGTTTTTCCTGGCCGACGTTTGTTGTCAAAATTCAAGTAATATTAAAAGGAGGTATATGCAATGAAAAGGTCCCGGATATTTGTGATGCTGTTTTTAACCCTTGTCTTGTGCCGGCCTCAGGTTTGTCCGGCTGCAATGAGCAACGAGGATATGCTGAACAAGCTCAATGAACTCAGCACAATTATCCAGAAACAGCAGCAGGAAATCGAAATGCTGAAACAGGAACTGAAAAATCAAAAGGAATCCATCAATCAGGTACAAGAAACACAAAAGGAAGAAATTACAAAGACCGTAAAGACGGAAACCGAAGAAAAATCCAAGGAATGGAGCGAAAAGATTCCCGGATGGATTAAAGATACCAAAGTGTCCGGTGATCTGAGACTTCGTTATGAAGGTATATACAACCGGGAAGAGCGACAGACCGACGGATCAATTAAAGATCTTCCAGTCCGCGACAGATTCCGAATTCGGGCAAGACTATTTTTTGACAGCAACATCAGCGATGAAGTATCCACCCATTTCATGCTTTGCACCAATCAGGACAACAATCGAGAAGCCACGACCACCAACCAGAGTTTTAACGATGATTTCAATGACAAAGGCATCTATCTGCACAGGGCGTATGCCACATATATGCCCAACTGGTTGAAGAAACTGGAGCTTGCGGGCGGCAAATTCAAAAATACGTTTTTGCACACCGACATTATGTGGGATCCGGATGTAAATCCTGAAGGTTTCTACGAGTATTATCAGTATCCGGGCTGGGCGAATTTCAAACCGTTTGTGCAACTGGGACAGATGGTGGTCAATGAGGTTAAAAACGAGACCGACGACGCAGCTCTTTTTATCTATCAAGCCGGATTCGACTGGAATATAGGGAAGGTAAAATGGGTGTTGGCCGGCAGTTATTATGACTGGGGCAACCTCGAAAATTCAAAGTACCTCCATGAAGCAAACTATAAGAGCGGTGGGGGGAACTCATTTGTACTCGATTCAAATGGGAATTTACAGTATGCATATGACTACAATTTATGGGAAGGGATTTCTCATGTCAAATTCAAGTTGGGAGAAATTCCCACAATACTGATTTTCGACTATATCGTCAACACCGCAGATAATGTGCCCGGCGACCAGGATACCGCTTACTACGTTGGATTTAATCTGGGAAAAGCCAAAAAGAAAGGCGACTGGTCAATCGGGTATAAATACGCCCGCATTGAAAGGGATGCGGTCATCGGCTCAATGAATGACCAGGATTTTTACGGTGCAAACCGAAAAGGGCATAAAGTGAAATTTAAATATATGGTATTGGACCGGCTAAGATTCGATGTCGCCTATTTCTATACCGATCCTGTCACCGATTGGGATCTTTCTGACGTTACTTTCAGTAAAAACAAAGAACGGGAACATGAAGATCGGGTCCAGACGGATTTGATTTTTAGTTTTTAATTGACATGCCGGCGGCTTCAACAAAGATGATCTGGCCGCCGGCTTCCGCCTATGCCAAACCTGTGGCGACACTTACCCTTTCTCTTCTTCTCAAACATCACCCGCTTTAAAAAAAGATCATCCATTCCGCTTTCCAAGGCGTAGGCTCTACGAGCCGGAGGCTAACATCAAAGGATTTAGAAGAAAAACTCCCCGAGAGCTCAAATAATGACTTTCAGCACATTTCTTCCAGGCGGTTCGGTGAAAACCAGTGAAGGAGTAGCAACTCCCTTTTATCAAAAAAATGTTTTAAACAAAACGCCTTGAAATTTTAGAATATTTTATAGTTCCGGGTGTTGACAATTCGCTCGATTTTCGGTATCTGGTTCTATACTGACTGCCTACCGGACGATAAAGTATATTTGAGTTCATAAAAAGTGATCAACCTGTGATGTTTTAAAAAATGAAAATCAAAGTAATAGATAATTTAAAAGGAAAGACAGAATCGCTGAGCCAATCCAAAGTAGACAAGGTCGTAGCGTTAATCCGTAAAAACACTCAAGATGTCAATCAGGGAGAGTATCGTTCGGATGATCTTGAAAGACTGAATGACTTTGCAACGCCTGAAAAAATTCAAAAAGAGTTGGAAAGAGGTTATCTGGCAATGCTATTTAATGACGAGAAAGATCTCATCGGTTGTGCCCTCGTTGTTCGAAGGGGAATTAGGCTTATCATAAAAACATTACAGGTCAAAACGGTCTACTGCAGGAAAGGCTACGGCTCGCTCCTGTACAAGCATTGTGAAAGTTTGTTCGAACAAATGGGCATGAACGAGATAGAAGTTGAAGTCCCCAAATTCCCACGCTCGGAAGCTTTCTACAGGAGTCACGGATTCGTGAAAACCGGAAATCCAACCCAGAGAGATCTGCGCTTTGCTATGTTCAAGTATATCTGACATCCGAATCTTGCATGAAAATTAATGAGGATTTTCAGGTTGCTCGGTTGAAGAATGAAAGCCTCCAGCGTGTGCAAAATTCAGGCGATAAATTCTCCGCTAATTCAACACCACATCGATGATTTCTTCTAGTTCATTGATTTTGAGGATCTTAAGATCTTTTTGAATACCTTCGGGGATATCTCTGATGTCCGCCTCGTTTTTGGCTGGAAAAACCACCGATTTCACACCGGCCCGGTGTGCGGCCAGAACCTTTTCCTTGACGCCCCCCACCGGTAGAATCCTTCCGCTCAGCGTCAACTCACCGGTCAGTGCAACGTTTCTTTTACAAGATCGCTCCGTTATCAGACTGATGAGTGCAACGGCGATGGTCAGGCCCGCGGACGGCCCGTCTTTTGGAATCGCACCGGCCGGCACGTGAATGTGGATGTCATGGGTTTCGAACATGTCATCCGGGATATTCAAGGATTCGGCATGGCTTCGGATGTAACTCATTGCCGCATGGGCCGACTCCTTCATCACATCTCCTAAGGAACCGGTTAGAATAAGATTCCCTTTCCCTTTCATTTTGGCGGCTTCAATAAAGATGATTTGGCCGCCGGCTTCCGTCCATGCCAGGCCCGTGGCCACGCCCACCCTTTCTTTGGCGTCTGAAATTTCGAAATAAAATTTTCGTGGGCCCAGAAAATTTTCAACCATTTCAGGAGTCAGGACACTCTGCCCGTTTGTACTCCGGCCGCTCAATGTTTCACGGGCGATCTTGCGACAGATGGAAGCAATCTGACGTTTGAGATTTCTCAAACCTGCTTCTCGGGTGTATTCCCGGATGATCTTGTGGATGGTCTCTGAAGTGAAAACAGGGGGATTTTCTGAAAGGCCGGCTTCTTCGATTTCTTTGGGTATTAAATAGTGCGTCGCGATTTTTTCTTTTTCTTCTTCCGTATACCCTAACAGGGTAATCACCTCCAGCCGGTCCAGAAGCGGTCCGGGGATCAGATCCAGGGCATTTGCAGTGGCGATGAACATCACACGAGACAGGTCAAAGGGAACATCCAGATAATGGTCCACAAAATGCGTATTCTGCTCGGGATCGAGGACCTCCAGGAGTGCTGCGGCGGGATCTCCTTTAAAGTCCCTGCCGATTTTGTCGATTTCATCCAGCATAATCAGTGGATTTTTCGTTTCCGCACGGCGAATTTCCTGAATGATCCTTCCGGGCAATGCACCGACATAGCTTTTGCGATGTCCTCTTATCTCTGCCTCGTCTTTCATGCCGGCCAATGACATGCGGACAAATTTTCGTTCCAAACTCCTGGCAATGGACATTCCCAAAGATGTTTTTCCGGTGCCGGGGGGTCCGGCAAAACAGAGAACCGGGCCTTTGGGCTCCAGACGAACCTTTTTCTTATAGAGTGCTTTCTGAATGGTTGATCGGATTTCATTAAGCTTTAACGGTTTTGTCAGGTAGTGGTACGACCCCTTTTTCATGGCCTCAATCGCTGTAGACACCGTGGCGTATCCTGTGATGATAATCACTTCGGTACTTGGATTGACGTTTTTGGCTTTTTCAAGAACCGCCATCCCATCGACTTTTCCCATTTTAAGATCCGTGACGATAACATCGAAGGCGTTTTTTTCCAAAAAATTCAACGCTTCTGATCCGTTGGAAGCGGTATTGACATGATAGCCGTCTTTTTTAAAAACATGCTCCAGATTCTGGCGGGTAATTTTTTCATCATCTACCACCAGTATTTTGTGCTGCTGTGACAACTTTAATACTCTGACTGAAAGATGCTCCAGAATCCGATCTTTTATTTTGGCCAGTCCAAAATGATCTTCATTGAGAATCGACTCGGCCCGTTTAATATCGAGATTGTCATCCGTTATCTTGTTCCAGGGGAGGCTCACCAGATAATCGATATAGTTGATGCCGATGGTATATTCAGCACTTGAAGGCGAAGTTTTTGTCAATCGCTCTATTTCTTTATACGCGACTTTTTCCACCGGTACGGACATCTTGGCTTTTCGAACTTCTTCTCTTAATTCTTCTATCTCCGATGGCAGTTCCTTTGTTTGTCCTTTTTCTTTTTTAAATATTCGCATGTTAGGGTTCCATTATTATTTCGACAAATTGAAGTTATAAAAACAGATTCGGTTCCGACACGCAATGATTTTTTCTTGAAGGAACATAAGAAACTTTTCGACGTTACAATCTGCAACGAAGCGTTCTTTTTTTGCAATACAATATAACACATTCATATCAATAGATATTTTATTATCCCCTCAAAGAAGCATTGCAAATTGTAACTATTCTTTTGGAAGTTTGTCTTCATGTCAATCGTAATTATAAATTAATAAAATCAGATGGATAGACTTTGATTGGCGTGGTTGGCACAAGAGTTGCTCTATCAATAGCCAAAGGCAAAAAACAAATCGCACAAAGGAGGGATTCAGCCATGTTTAAATTTAAAGAGACTTTCGACAGATTGATGGTGGCAATTACGTTTGCCCAAGCCAATGAACATGAGCTTGCGCTCGATGTCTTACATGACCGGCCGGAAAGGGACAGCCGGAAAAGGGTCGATGCCCGTATTCGACCCAGGGAAGAAACCCGGCCGCAGATGCGCATGTAACCGGGACGATGGGTTGAAGGGTAAAAGGGGATAAAAATGAAAAAAGTTTTATTGGCCATAGACGGTATGACACCCGACCGAAAAGCATTTCGCTACGCGGTTGAACTTTGTAACCGAATCCGGGCGGAGTTGAGCATATTTCAGATTATCAGGCCACAGTATTATCGAGAATATAAAAAAAAGATCCTAAAAAAAGGCCTGCTCGCGAGAAAGTTTTTTGAAGGGTCCATGGTGGCGGCCACCTTTGCCGAAGCCGGTGAACATGAGACCGCTTTGGATATCACGGCCGAGGCCTCAAAGGAAATCAGACGTCTCTTGCAGGAATCCGAAAAAGCAGGCATTCGTTGTCATTTTTCCATCAAATCGGGGAATCCTGAAAAAGAGATTATCAATTATGTAAACGACCATCGGAACGTTGTTTTGACCATCTACGATGTTTCTGATCAAGGTGCCGATCAAAACGCCAATATTTCTAAAAAGAAAAATGAACTCGCAAAAATAACAAAAGGATTGTCCGTTCCCCTGGTCACTGTTTACACATAGAGGCCAATAGAAAAAAATAAAGATAACAGAGAAGGAGATAGAAAATGGCAGGAATTTTTGGAAGAATTAAGCAAAAGTTTAGCAAGGCCAGTATCGAGATGGACAAATATCAAGAGGCAATTACATTTGCCGAAGCAGGCGAGGCCGAACATGCACTGGCAGCCGTCTCAGAGCAAACCGAAGAACAACAAACCATGCAACTTTTAGTTGTGGGCAGAGAAAGTACCTTTTCCAAGGAAATTTTCGATTATGCACTTGATATGGCCCAGCGGATGTCCTATGAAATTCTGGCCTTAAACACCGCTCCCTTGTCTTGCGACACGTTCAAGCTGTTTTCAAATTCACGCGATCAGCTTTGTGAAGAATTTAAAAGCTTGTCAGAAAAAAATGTCGCCATGTTTCAGCAAGCGGCCGCAGAAAAAGGGATCGCTTTTCATCATATCGTTAAGTTCAGCGAGACTGAAGAGGCTTTGCAAGAAGTTACAAGAGATAATAAAAACATTGCTTTTGTAGTTTCAGAATCCATAGAAGATCGTGCTGAAAGCAGAATCGAGGAGGGTGAACGCCTCCGTACCAATCTTTATGTTTATTCCATGGTGTAAGGGACCATATTTTAGTGCTCGTGATGACCGGTTTTTTACCATCCAAGATTGCCGATAATCGCCACTGATATGGATGACGAATCATCGGAAAACTCCCAGTCCGCAGATCAAATATAATCCGAAATCCGGCCTTTGTAAAAAGGCTGGATTTCTTTTTTTTCGCTTATCTCCCTGCAGGATGTTACAATCTGCAACACACTATTCTTTTTTGCAACACCACATAAACTATTGTATTGATAGAGCTTTAAGGTCAGGGTTTTTAAGTTGTTGCATTTTGCAATATCGGGTTTGTGCATTTTGTCGGTGCCCGAGACCTCAATATAATTAAAAATATCAATGAGATAGATTGCAATTGGTGAGGTTGGCACGAATGATGCTGGTTCTGTGGCAATATTTTCTAAAATGCTGATAATGGATGTTTTAATAACTTAGAATGGGGGGAGACATGGATTCACATTTTATTTTCGGCCTGGTGCTGGTCGCTTTTTTCTTCTGGCTGTGTTTTAAATTCAGAAATGAAAATAAAGACCAATAACCATTTGTAATAATGCCGGACTTTGAAACCAAATACGTGAACACGAATAGGGTCTTTAAAAAATGTTCCCCGTCTTTCGCGGGATTCAAAGCCAAGTAAAAGATCCCGGGCTTTGAACCTTATGTATCGCCGTTGGTGGGAGACAGAAGGGGACGTTTTTCAACGGTCTCGATTAATTTGCAGAAAGGAATGACTCCTAATGACACCTGAGATGATTTTGACAATGATTGTTCTGGTTTTTGCTATTATCCTGTTTGTTTTTGAGTGGGTAAGAGTCGATGTGGTTGGAATTATAATGATGGTCATGCTCCCTCTTATCGGCCTGGTATCTCCTAAAGAAGCTTTTGTGGGATTGAGCAGTAATGCAGTCTGCTCCATTATTGCCGTAATTATCATCGGTGCCGGGCTCGATAAGACCGGCGTAATGAACAAGGTTGCCGGTCCCATTATCAAACTGGCCGGCAACAGTGAAAAAAAGGTGATTACCCTCATATCCGGAACCGTAGGCATAATCTCCAGCATGATGCAAAACATCGGAGCTGCGGCCCTATTCTTACCGGCTGCCCAGCGGATTGCCAAAAGAATGGGGGTGCCCATATCCCGTATTTTGATGCCCATGGGTTTTTGCGCCATCATCGGAGGAACCATTACGCTGGTAGGAGCCAGTCCGACCATATTGTTGAACGACCTGATGGTGCTGGGGGGAAAAAAACTGGAACCCTTTGGGCTTTTTACCCAAACGCCCATTGGAATCTGTCTGCTTGCAAGCGCAATCATCTATTTTATACTGTTCGGCAAGTTTGTTTTGCCGGCAGCCGAAGGCGAGGATGAGAAAGATGTTACGGCCATGCTGATGGATGAGTATCAAGGACTTGAACATGTATTCGAACTTCATGTTCCGGAAACTTTTACCAACCCCAGATCCCTGGAAGAACTGGGCGTCAGGGCAAAATTTCTGGTAACCGTCGTGGCCATTCATAATGAAGCCAAAAAGGACAAAATTTTCGTACCGCGCAGCAGCGACATAATTTCAGCCAATGACAACCTTGCTATTGTGGGCAGAGCCAAAAAGGTCCGCAGACTGGCCGAAGAATACGGCTGGGTCATCAAAGACGGTCTGGAGGTATTTGGCGAGTATTTGGCCCCGACTAACGCCGGTATGGCCGAAACCGTGGTTTCACCCCGCTCGGAAATGATAGGCAAAACCATGAGCGAAATCAACTTCAAAGAGCAATACAGCGTCAATCCGGTAGCCCTTTTTACAGGCCAAAAAATTATATACAGCGGCCTGACCCATGTCCGATTGAGAATGGGCGACACTCTGTTGCTTCACGGCCCCTGGGACCGGTTTCATATTCTTAGAAATAAGCCGCAGCCGCGTGCGCTTACCTTTGCCACCGCCCTGGAAGGTGAAATTATGCGTCCTGAAAAGGCCAAGCTGGCTGTTGTCTGGCTGGCAGTGGCGCTGACGCAAATCATTTTTTTTAAGACACAGCTTTCAGTGGCCCTGATGTCCGGCGCCCTGGGAATGATCATCACCGGCGTGCTTTCGGTGGATGAAGCCTATTATGCCGTGGACTGGATGACGGTTTTTTTGCTGGCAGGCCTGATTCCATTGGGGATGGCTTTTGAAAAAACCGGAACAGCCGCTTTTATTGCCAAATTTATCTTGGGAATGCTTGGTCAACCGTCTCCCATTGTTCTTCTGGCTGCTATCGGCGTGATGACCTCTTTTTTCACCCTGGTGGTCTCCAATGTGGGTGCAACGGTTTTGCTGGTTCCGCTGTGCATGAACATGGCGGTTATGGCAGGCGGTGATCCGCGAATGGCCGCACTGGTGGTGGGGCTGTCCGCGTCCAACACGTTTGTCTTGCCGACACATCAGGTCAATGCGCTCATTATGAGGCCCGGGGGGTATCGAACCGTAGACTATGCCAAGGCGGGTGTGGTGATGACCGTCCTCTTTTTAGTGGTGGAATTGACCATTCTCTATTTCTTTTATGGGATTCAATAATCCTGTATTTGGCATAAGCAAGAGAAAACATGACAATAGGTTGAGGTGACAGGGTATTTTAATGAATTCTGAAGCCGATGAATGACGAACGAACTTTCATTATGCGAAAATTCTTGTTCTGCATTCGATATTCAAGTAATGTTGAGATAGATGGCTAAATTTAAAAAGTATTAAATCACTTAGGGGGTCGGGGGAGTTTTGAATATATGATTTTATTATTCATCCATAAAGGATCTAAATAAACACTCTCCCACCCCTTGAGATAATATAAAAACTGTAAATGATGATTTTTCAAGTTATAGAAACTCTAAGCAATTCATGACGGCGATATGAAAATCAGTATCAGACAAAAGATTTTTTTGGCTTTTGTAATCTTTATCGGTCTTAGTGCACTGATATGGGCGCGCAGTTATTTCAGCCAGTATATTCTCAATCAGAAAATCCAGATCATTGAGAGAAAATACGATCTTTTTAATGCCATCCTGGAAGCCCGGCGGTATGAAAAAAACTATTTTTTATCCTTTGACAAAGAAGATATTGTTCAAGCCCTCGACTATGTCCGTCAAGCAGAGGAGATCCTCCGTGATATATTGTCCAAATACGTAAAGTACACCCTGGCCAAAAATCTCGATCAAAGGATTACCGAACTGGTGACGTACAAGGAGTCTCTTGTAAATCTCATGAAATTACAGGAAGAAGGACATTTGGTGGTCCCTCCGGAAACCATTGAATTAATCCGAAAGCAGGGAAGAATTCTCACCAGTGAACTGGAAAAAATCGTAAAAAAGGAGAGTGAATTTACACGGGACCTGATCGGAAAATCACAGACCATTCATTTTTTGGCGCTGATACCTGTATTTATCCTTTCGGTTTTGATTGCCCTTTTTTTGGTCTTTAATGTTAATCGTCCGTTAAAGACCATCGAAAACGCCATTACCAAAATCGCCAGCGGAGATTTTGAGAATATGCCGGAAATAAAAACCGGCGATGAATTTGAATCACTGGTGGTCAGCCTCAATAACATGATAGATGAGCTGAACAAAAGGAGCAACAGCTTATACAGGCTCAGAAGCTGGCTTCTTTGGGGAGACTGACCTCCGGGGTGGCCCATGAATTGAACAATCCTCTCAATAATATATCCACATCGATTCAAATTCTCATTGAAGAAATAGAAGAAGATGACCTGGAATATAAAAAAGAACTGTTGGTCGGTGCCGAGAAAGAAGTGGAAAGGGGAAAGGAAATCGTTCGTTCACTTTTGGAATTCGCCAGAGAAAGGACCCTGACCCTAAAACAGATAAATTTTCTGGATCTGGTTAACAGTGCAATTAAACATGTCAAATCGGAGACCCCGGATAATATCCGTTTTAAAATGGAGGTGCCTGATAACATACAGGCCACTGTTGGTCTGCGTATTAGAAGCGTAATAATCAATCTTATTACAAATGCCGTCCACGCGATGAAAGACGGTGGAGAAATTACCATCCGTGCCTATAACGCATTTGAGAAAGATGGATTTTTTTTTAAGGTGACAGACACCGGTGAAGGGATTCCTCAAAATATCATCACAAAGATTTTTGACCCTTTTTTCACTACAAAAGAAGTCGGCAAGGGTTCAGGGCTGGGACTTTCCATCACTTACGGCATCATAGAACAACATAGCGGCAATATATCCGTTTCCAGCGAAGTCGGAAAAGGAACGACATTTACCTGTTTCCTGCCGTTTCATCAGCCCGGTCATTCGGATTTATAGAAGGATCGTCGTGAAAAAAAAGAAAGAAGTTATTCTTATTGTTGAAGACGAGGATATTGCACGAAAGAATCTCGAGCATATTCTGATGAAAACCGGTTACGATGTCGTTTCCGCAGCCGACGGAAGCAAAGCCATCGATTTGCTTCACTCAAAGAGCTTCGATTTGGTGATCACCGATCTGAAGATGGAGAAAGTGGACGGCATGCAGGTGTTGCATAAGACAAAAGAACTGCAGCCTTACACGGAAATCATTATGATCACCGGCTATGCCACCATTGAAACGTCGGTTCAGGCCATGCATGACGGCGCCTACTATTATGTCGCCAAGCCCTATAAGATTGAAGAAGTTCGCCAGATTACCAAACAGGCGCTGTTAAAACGGCGGCTTCGACTTGAAAACATTGAACTGAAAGAAATACTCAAAAAACAGCGGAAAATTTCCGACATTGTCGGACAGAGCGCGGTCATGATGGATATTCAGAAAACCATCCACCAGATTGCGCCTTCGGACATCAATGTCCTGATTCTCGGTGAAAGCGGCACCGGCAAGGAACTGGTCGCTCGATCCATCCACCAGTTTAGTTCCCGTTCTGAAAAAGAATTCATTGCCTTTAACTGCGGTTCATTTACAGAGGAGTTAATGGCCAATGAGCTGTTCGGGCATGAAAAGGATGCATTTACCGGGGCCACAAAGGCAAAGGCCGGCCTGATCAAAGTGGCCGACGGCGGAACGGTTTTTCTGGATGAAATCGGAGATATGCCGCTGAGTATGCAGGTGAAGCTATTGCGCGTCATACAGGAAAAAGAGGTTTTGCCGGTGGGCGGCGAGACACCTGGTCCCGTGGATGTACGCTTTATCGCCGCCACCCATCGCGATCTCAAAGAGGATGTGGAAAAAGGCAACTTCCGACAGGATCTGTTTTACCGTCTGAATGTCATTACCATAAAACTTCCGTCTCTGACCGAACGGCACGGTGACATACCGCTTCTGGCACATCACTTTCTGTCTCAAAAAAGTAAAGCCATGAACAAAGATGTCCAAAATATCAAAAAAGAATCCATGGAATTGCTCTGTCAATACGGTTGGCCGGGGAATATCAGAGAACTGGAAAATGTCATTGAACGGGCCGTCGCCCTGGCGAACGGTCCGGAAATAACCGTAAACGAACTACCGGAATACATCGGCAATCTTTCCATTGAAACCTATCGCCGGGAGAATTCAGATATACCGACCCTTGAGGAACAGGAGAAAAATTACATCAAATGGGTTCTCGACAAATGTCAGGGAAATAAAACCAAGGCGGCAAAAATAATGAGTATCGATCGGGTTTCGCTCTGGCGAAAAATAAAAAGATATGGCATGGAGTCTGAATAAAAACCCCCAAAACTTGAGTTAAAAAATCAATAATATTGAAAAAAAGCCGTCAGGTTTTGATTATTAAATATAGAACATACCCGATATAGCATGAAAGGAGTACCATCCCATTCCTTCGTGTTACCATTTGCGTCTTCCTCATCATCAGCCACGGCAGAAAACTGACAAACATCATGAACAGGTAATCAATGAGCAGGCCGCTTTGAACAAAACCGCCGGGGATTGGAATGGGTTTTACCAGAGAGGCTGCACCGAGCACGCTGAGGATGTTAAAAACATTGCTTCCCACCAAATTGCCGATGCTGATGTCCATCTCTTTTCTTAATGCGGCGACAACAGAAGTGGCAAGTTCAGGCAGGGAAGTTCCCAGTGCCACGATGGTCAGGCCGATAAATTTTTCACTGACGCCAAACACCTTCATAATGGCAACGGCAGCATCAATAAGAATTTCAGCACCCACAACAACGCCGATAATTCCTGCCATGATCCATACAATCTGTCTGGATCTGGAAGTTATATATTCGATGTCTTCTATGGCATGTGCGAAGGCAACACTTTCATGATGAATTTTTCGTTTGGATTCCTTAAGAGCAATGTAATAATTGAAGCATGTATATACGATAATGCCACCGAAAAGCGACGCGCCTTCAAGTCTGCCGATTTTCGAATTCAGCGAAATCACCAAAAGATATAAAGATACCCCCAGCATTATCGGTATGTCCCGTTGGGTTACGGACCGGCTTCCCTTTATGGGATGTACTAGCGCCGATAAGCCGAGTACAAGGGCGATGTTGCAGATGTTGCTTCCAACGACATTGCCCACGGCAATCATGCTTTTGTCTTTCATGGAAGATACAACACTTACCACCAGCTCCGGAGCTGAAGTGCCAAAAGCCACGACTGTCAGACCGATTACGAGGGGGGTCAAACCCAGATTTCGCGCCAGACTCGACGATCCTTTGACCAGCCAGCCGGCGCTGTAATAGAGCATTAACAGGCCAATAGCAAAAAGAGCCAGATGAAGTATCATATAGGTTCACTCCGTATCACATTCTTCCAACGTCTGTAACCGTATCAAACATATAAAAATTTAGCTAAGAAAAAATCAATCACGAAAAACCGAGAAAGGGAAGGCACTAAATTTTATTGAATATAGATCATCTCCAACCATAGGTAATTTTCCCGTTTATGCGCAAGAAAAATGGTTGCATAAATGTTTTAAATTTAGTTAAAATCCTTTTAATTTGATTCCACTTAGGAGAGCCATTCATGCACTATGAAGGAAATATCATTCGACCGCCCAGTGAAGCCAACAGCATTCTGCTGCAAATAACGGTTGGGTGTTCCCGAAACAAATGCACATTCTGCGGGGCTTACAAAGGCGAGCGTTTTCGCATAAAACCGGATTCTATTATTATGTCCGATATCGCTTTTGCGGCAACCCATTGCCGCCGTCAGCGTCGCATATTTCTATGTGACGGAGATGGGCTGATCGTTCCCCAGAAAAGACTACTGACTATCTTGAAGGAAATTGAACGGCAGCTTCCCTGGGTCACCCGGGTGGGGGCATACGCCAACAGCAAAAGCTTAAAAATGAAAACACTCGATGAACTCAAAGCCCTCAAAGCCCATGGTTTGGGCATTCTTTACATGGGCCTTGAGACCGGCGACGACGTTACATTGAAAAAGATCAACAAGGGCGCTGGATCAGAAGAGATGATACAAATGGGCAAAAAGGCGAGGGCGGCGGAGATCAAGCTTTCCATCACCGTACTACTGGGAATTGCCGGAAAATCGCGGTCGAATATCCATGCTCGCGAAACCGGACGGGTTCTTACCGCCATTGATCCGGAGTATGTGGGTGCCCTGACATTGATGCTCATTCCCGGTACGCCGTTGTATCAAGATTACAGGGATGGAAAATTTTTTCTGCTTGAACCGGATGACATGTTGAATGAACTTAAAACCATGATTGAGGCCACGGAACTTTCAAAAGGGCTTTTTCATGCCAATCATGCCTCAAATTATCTTCCCATCAAGGCAAGACTGCCAAAAGACAAAAAAAAGACGTTAGATTTGATTGATAACGCCCTTGCGGGCAAG
>Ga0209920_1000005_pt1 | contig 28867 bp, 42 predicted proteins | sample SalPonF2_C_D1_MG_FD_185729 | JGI IMG/M metagenome (GOLD analysis project Ga0209920, IMG submission 185729) | Salt pond soil microbial communities from South San Francisco under conditions of wetland restoration - Salt Pond MetaG SF2_C_D1_MG... ... | reverse complement strand
TCAAAAATTGAAGAATTGGAAGAAGAACTTAAAAACGTAGAACAATCATGACAAAACTTGAAAGACTTAAAATTGGTAATGTAGGATTAATCCAGGAAACAAAAGACGGAAGGATAATCCAAATTGCGCTCACAGAAAAGCAAAGTAATATGCTACAAGTATTCTTGGCTGCATTAAGTAAAGATCAGCCACTCGTACAAATGACAGAAGAATTTGATCTTATTCTGAAAAGAGACGTTCCTGATACATCTAAATGGGTGACCAGTAAAGATAGTCTACCGGAGAGCTTTAAAACAGTATGGATGACAAATGGTAAAGGATGGGTAGCTCTGGGGTGTAGGGTTGAATTTGAAGAAGGATACCATTGGGCTGAGAGTAATGGAGTCATTTACTTAGAAGATAATAAAATAGTCACTGAATGTGAAAGTGATGATCTTGATGTTACGCATTGGTGCCCGGTACCAGATTTACCGGAAAATATTTAATAACCATTAAACTCTCTTAATGATATGGCGACAAAATTAGATTTAGCAGATGCTCAATTTATAGGTTTTAAAGAAGGTAAATGGAGCGCAGATATTATAGCACTTGTAAAAGCAATGGGTTTAACTAAAGGAGAATGGAGTAAATGGAAAGACAATTATGTCAATGTATTGGATGATAATGACTTTCAGGCAGTAGAGAATTACTTTAAGCAGGACTATTAAAATATAACGAATATGAAAGTATATGAATTTTTATATAATAGTGACACATGTGAAAGTGCTTCACACACTATGAGTATCCATAGAACTCCTGAAGGTGCTGTAAGAGCTATGGAAGCACATAAAATAAAGATAAGAAAAGCACATGATGCATTGTGGGAAGGAGATGAATCTGAATTTTCATGGGATTATGATATGTGGTGGGGGACAAGAGAAACCGAGTTACAGGATTAATTAACTAAAATTCTTAAAATCATGATCTATAAACTAACATTTGAAGACAGAACAGATTGGTGTACTGCCAAAGATCAGTTACACTTGTTGAAATCATACGACTATGAAAATGGTTTGTTTCTTCAGGAATTAGAATCCATTGAGGAAATAAACGAAGAAGAGGCTAAAACTATTATGGTAAATAATACGGAATATGATGAAGACGACCCAGAGGATTTTAAAGAAATTCCATTATCAGATTTAGCTATTGACGATAATTTCTGTATAATAGCATCTACTGAATACTATTAAATAACCTTAAATTACACGACATGAAAAAGATATCAACTAATTGCTACCAGGGAGAACCCATTACAAACATAATGGATCTCTACAGATTGGAATCTGAAAGTAAATCAGTTTACCATATGTTTATTGGAATAAAACCAGCCGCAGTATATTTGAGTATGCAAACACGATTAATTGTAAAGTTTATACTGGCTGGTGAATTATTTTACGTACATAAATCTTAAAGCACATGAAACGAAAAGTAGAATTAACCATTACGCGTACTTCCGGAATCAGGGCGCAGAAAACTGAAATAGTGGAAGTAGAAAAACAATCAACAGTCAGCAAAACAAAGAAATTAGCTGAGCTGAATTATTGCAATACCTACATTAACAGGTATGGAGCGAATATTAAATTCGATGATGTGGCAAAAGCGAAGAAATATGCTCATCTTTCGATTGAATCCAAATTATTACCAATTAAAATTTAAAAAATGGCTTATTACACACTTTTTTATAAAAAGAAAAACGGAGAAGGAGTAAGCAGGGTGTTTAAATCTGTAAAAGGAGTGGCGGAATTTACCGGTAAACCGTACTGGACCATTGTAGGACACTTCACCCGTAAAAAGAAATCTTACGTGGAATTAGAAGACGGGGTTACCATTATTAAATCAATCTCCATGGAAAGAACCAAAAAACAAACCGGGGTGGAGTTCCATAGCAGAGATAATATTGTGAAGTCATGAATAAGAAATCATTCGTTACTCTCAGATCAAGGTGCTGGTTCAGTAGGAACTATAAAAACTTAACTGTTCAACAAGTCTTTGAGAAAGATCCGAATTATATTAAATGGGCGGTGAATAATCTAAATGATATATTATTTGCTGATGAAGTCAAACAATTAATCCAGGAGTCATGAAAATAATTAAAAGAGTATTTTTTACATTGCTTATTATCCAGGTAATCTTCTTAGGGCTAAAATTAGCCAGTATTTTTAACTTTCATTGGATGGTGGTATTTATACCGGTGTGGATGATTGTTCTTCCAATTGTGATAGCTGTATTTATGTTTTCTATAGCTTCTGTTAATGGAGTTAAAGATATTGTTGAGATGATTGCTGACAGGTTTAGAAATAGGAAATCATAAGAATATTGGGCGATGAATAAACAGGAATTAAAACAACATGCAGAATTAATAGTTAAAGAACTCACAAGAACTGAACTCGAAGAAAGATACCTTGAACTATATGAAAAATATAGCGATATGCGAGCTCAGGAAAATGAATTATCACCGATTGTCAGCAATTCAAATGATGGATATCAGCTTATTCCAATGAATGAAATAGAAGATGAAGCCAGAGAAATAGCTGTGAGATGGCATGAGAACGCAACGAACTGGATAGGCGATAAACATAAATTAGCCTCCGACATTATGAACTATGCTAAAAAACAAGTACGAAAGGTGTGTGGTGGGTAATTTTTGCGATAAAACGTCTGTATAGATGTCTGTTTTAATGACATCTATACAATGTTATAAATTTTGTAACTTAGCTTAAATTTTAAAACTCATAAAAATGAAAAAAACGATTTTAAGTTTAATGTTTCTGTTAGCCTCTCTTATGATGATGGCCCAAGCAGAAGTGTACATAGATCCGTCTGCTTCTGATGACGGAGACGGGAGTATTGAAAACCCGTTTAACTACACTCCTGTAGTTCAGAGCAACACTACTTATTTCCTTAAATCAGGAGGTGTGCTTACGCAACCGGAAATGAAAATCTCCAACAAACACAATGTAAAAATCACCACATACGGAGGTGATAAAAGATTTAAGTTTAATGCAAATGGGAGTGATAAAAGTAAATTTTTTGGAACTTCAGGAAGTAATATTTTGATTGAAAACATTGAAGTAAATGGGAATGGAGAACAATGTCCATATTTATCAATGTATGTTCCTTCTAATTCTTATGCTCAAATCAGATGTGATAATGTAACTATTAGAAATTGTAAATTTTATAACTTCTATTCTGGTATCAGGGCATTTGGTGCTACTGGATTAACAGTTGAGAATTGTGAAATATTTAACATACAGGAAGATGGTGCCTTTATTGTCAATTCTGATTATGTTAACTTCATTAATAATCATATTTATAAAGTAAATCAGGGATTCTTTTCTCAAGCAGAAGGAGCAACTGCACCCGGCGATGGAATACAATTAGAGCCTGTTAAGAACTGGAAGGTAATAGGCAACGTTATAGACAGATCAGATACCGGGAATAAATTTGCATTTATTGCAAATAATAGAGATTCAGCCGGTATTAAAATTCTGAAAGATAATACATTTACTGGGCCTTATAATGCTGGTAAAGGTGGTGCTATCATATACATAACAGGTTCCGCTGATAGTGTTGATATTTCAGGTAATTTATTTATAATGGGTGATGTGAATAAACCGGTACTTGGAATATATCAAAGCGTAGAAAATGCGTATATACATCATAATTATTTTGTGAATGTTAGTGATAACTTTGTAAGCAATAATGCTGTGGTGACTGATAATGAGTCATGTGGTATATCAGCTATAATAAATAGTCATTATCATCCGTGGACTGGGGATCAACCTGTATTTAATGGTGCTTGTCCTGACATTTTGTTACCTCCAACGGATACAACTACAATAAAACCTCCAGAACAAGATACTACCGGGACAGTAGAACCTCCCGTACAGGATACAATTGTACCGTGTGTTACGGATACAGTGTGGATTGATCATTTTATACATGTTTATTTACACGATACGGTATATACTCAACCACCTCTATACAATGTAGACATTATCCAAGGTTATTATCATGTGATGGACGCAGGTAAAGAGGTGGCCAGCAAATCTGTTAACCAGGCAAACGCCTTCCAGAAGCTGTTAAACTATGCTTTTGAGCATCCGGACAGAGCGGATAGTGTTTTTATACAACCGGATCCAATACGTATTAAAATTCAATATAAATAAAGCCATGTTAAAAGATTTTCCACGTAGAGCTAGAACCGATTTATTAACTCCCGCAGAGGACGCAATAAGGGAAGCTGCCATGAAGATAGAGTTAATGGAAGCAGATGAGAGACTAACTGACGCTTTAGAATTATTGGATAAAGCACAAAATAAAGTAGGAGATTATGTTGACGAACAATTAAATATAAAAAAATGAACCCAATTATTTTAAACTCAATATTGTTTGTGGTAAGTTTGATTATCACCATATCTTACACAAAGTTTATTCGGCATAGGTTCGGAATGCAAAGCAGTATATCCGCGAGTGCGAAGCTGATCAAGTCAGAAGGCAAAAGCCCGTTGTTCTATCTTTTTATCACAGGGCTTGTTGTTCCGATGACGTATCTATCATCTAACTATTTTACCATTATTGCCGGGATGCTGTTGTTCGGTATTGGCATGATAACCGGGTATAATCCTGATCTGAAGAAAAACAAAACCCAGGATGGTGTTCATGTATTTCTTACTGATGGGTCTATTCTTCTGTTTGTGATTGGAATTATAGTGATGAGTCCATGGTATTCTATTATTGTGGCTGCATTTGGTGTTCCGGCCATTATACTCTGGATTAAAAAAGTAGAGTGCCATACATGGAAAATAGAAGTACTTGTCATGTGGATTGTGTATCTTTCCATTGGAATTGAAAAAATAGCTTTACCATTAATCAAATTGTTAAACTAAAACAAAAAGTTATGTTTAAAAATGCGAAGTTTTTTATTGTCGGGATTCTCGGTCTTTTTCTTGGGTACCTCGGTATCGATGGGACTGATTCCATCTATGTTAATTTTGCCGGGCTTGTGGTTGCCACTCCGGTTATTTCTGAGTGGATTATTGAAACAGTAAAGCAAAGAAATTTTTGGCGCAGTTCATTTCTTGGGTAATTGGTGTTGTTCTTGCCCTGGTAGGATGGTGGCTTAATCTTGGATTTTTAGCCGGGTTGCTATGGTGGCATGTAGTTCTTGTCGGGGTGACTGTATCGTTAGCCGCAAACGGAGTATGGGACATCGATGTACTTAAAAAACTACTGGAAGGAATTGGCGCACTTAAACCGAAGAAATAAACCCGTGGGGAGTTAATAGCTCCCCATAATTTTCACAATGGCAAAGAAAAAAGAATTACCGGTAAGATTTTGTCCTCAATGTGGAGAACCGCTCAAATATAAAAAGCATCTTAAATGGTGCGAAAATTACAAACCTAAATCATAAGTCATGGCAAAAAATGAAGCTAAAGTCAATGTCCGCCTGCTTATCAATGGCACAGTGTCAGAGATAAGACCAGAAGTGGACAAAAAGAAAGTAAAAATCAGAGGCCCGAAAGAGATCGGCCAGATGAGAGTCCGGGAAGATGTGATTGCAAATCTTATTCCTAAAAAGGATGTAAACGAGAGAATTTCAAATGCAATTACTCTTATCCAGACTGGAACACTACCCGGGATAAAAAGTCTCGAAAAACAGCTTAAAAAAGCAAAATCAGATCTAAAATCTGAAAAGGAGCTTGTCAAAGAGCTTCAGAAGGCTTCCAAGGAAGGTGGGAAAAAAGAAAAAGACACTACAGAAAAGTAAAAACACTGGTTAACACGACGATAAATTAATTTATATTCCGTATATTTGGCTTGTCGTGTCTAGTAAGTTTTTTCATAGTAGTGTGTTTTTCAAATCCACCTTCTTTTAGAGGGTGGATTTTTTTTGTTTAACTGTATATGAAATGCGGAGTAAATAACTCACAGAAGCCGATTAAAAGTACTGAACTAAAAAATAAAAAGAGGAAGGGGAAAATCTTTTAAAGAGTACCCAATATTTTAATACATAATAACAATGAATGATTTATTTGATTTTACAAAAGACAACACACCAGAAGGCACAAGGGAACAAAACGTGAAAGCGGACAAGCAATTACGTGTAAACTTAGATGCTGAATTGCAGAAAATGAAAGCGTTGCCAAAAAGTAGAGAAACAAGCCTTTCAATTACAAAATTGCAAGAGGCTATTATGTGGCTCGGAATGGATTTAAAACGCTTGAATGAAGCCAACCCATATCCTGACAGCTATAATCCTGAGAATACCAAAATTTCGCCAACTGCTGACGGTATGAAGATGTAAAATAGTGTTGGCTTTTTATTTTTGACTGATACAGCACTACACTTGATTAAGCGTATGGGTGTAGTGCTTGCAACTAACGGAACAGGTACATGAATAGTGTGCCATCCGAATTGCAGAAACTTTAATACGAGATTAACCGCTTTCGCAACCGCGCGGAGGCATAAAATAATAAAAACATGAGTGAATTTAAAAAATACAAAAGAACACAGTTTACCGAAATGCGCCCAGTAACGCAAAATGATTTAGACAATTTAGATGGTGGCAGGATTGGTATTGAGATTGATAACAGCTACAACATAGTATCTGTTTCGCAACAAGACAGAATGAACGGTTCGCCTAAAATTGGTGATATGATTGCGCGTAATCCTAAAAACGTGTTTGATCTGTGGCTTGTGAATGAGCAGTATTTTAATGACAACTTTGAGCGCGCTGAGGATTGACGTTTCCACGAGTGCGCACATTATTTATGTACCATGTTACCACGCCAACGGGTACGTTTTTGCATAGATTGAGTTTTCAAACCTTACAAATCGTATCTGCAAAAATGCGTGGTAACGAGCATATAAACACATGTTGTTTATGAATCTATAACGTAAACTATAAACGTATCACTAATTTTAAATTTGAAATGGATATTTGTATAGATTTTGACGGAACGTGTGTAACACACGAATTTCCAAAAATAGGTAAAGACATAGGTGCTGTGCCTATATTGAAAAAATTAATTGCTTCAGGGCACAATCTCATATTATTCACAATGAGAAGCGATGTTGAGAATGTAGAGAGCGATGGCTATGAAATACACAAACAACCCGGTAATTACTTATCTGATGCGGTTAATTGGTTTAAAAATAACGATATTCCTTTGTATGGAATAAACATAAACCCAACTCAACACACTTGGACTAAAAGTAAAAAAGCATATGGTCAGTTATACATTGACGATGCAGCACTTGGATGCCCATTAATATTTAATTCTAAAATATCATCCAGACCATTTGTAGATTGGGTGAGTGCGGAAGAAGAGTTAAGAGCAGCAGGGGTATTGCTAACATAATACCTTATAACAACCCACATAAACACGTCAAATTTCAATTAAACTACATGAAACGATAGATTGTACTACCTGACACACGAAAGCACGAAAAACACACATTATGGACGAAAAAGACATTCAACTGGAACCGGTTGGATTGGATAACAGACCTCTTAACGGATCAAAATTCTTACAAATACCCAGGTGGATTGCTGAATTTATCATGTCGGATGAGCTTAAACGCTCAGAAGAGAAGATTTTACTTGTGATCATAGCACATTACCAATGGAAAACTTTATCTGCTCCCACACTTTCAAATGAAGAATTATCTCAAATGACAAAGTTAAAAAATCAAAGTATTCGATCTGGTCTTTCACAACTAAAGAAAAAAGGCATCATAAAGCCAGAATATGTAGGCTCAGTCAGGGTTCTACGCATTCCTTCCCTTGAAAACAAAAATGATTAATAAATGTGTTTTGCGAAAATCGGCTTCTGTAAGTACTATGGTTGCTGGATTTTTTCGTGATGTTTACCAGTGGTAAACAATTATACGATATATAAGTGGTATGTTTACCACTGGTAAACAACTTGTTTACCAGTGGTAAACAATGAGCCTCTGAAACGCTTGATATACGTGGATTACAGAAGCCTTACAGAGATATATACAGAGAAAGAAAAAAATATACTTATTTAGGAGAAAAAAAAATAAAAAGTGTTAAAAAATGTTAAAATTTAGAAAATAAATAAAAATAGTTATCTTTGAACTGACCGAGTGGTTTTTCAGTGTTTTTGTTTTATGATTATTCCCGGTATTCATTTATCGGGAATTTTTTATATCTTAGCAAAAGTGTTTAACTAAAAAAAAAGTAAACGTTATGCAAGATTTTGTTTTAGACGTTCAGGTGAAGGTTATTGCTAAGCCCGTGAACCCGAAAACAGGAACCCAGAAAAGAGGTCCTTACGAGCGTAATATGTTCGTTATAACGGATTCATCAAAAGCAAAGTATGTGGGTGCGAAAACCGACATAGCTACCCTGGCTGCCAATGCAGCTAAAGTTTTAAACCGTCAATGGGCTCTAAGTTCAAATGATCCGGCCCAGGTGAGAGCATTTACACCAACGACATTTGCAGCTACCACAGCTACATTTATCGGTCAGGTGCATTCTCATGGAGTATCTACTGTTGTTACCTTTGAGTACGGAACAACAAAAGACCTTGGAACATCCGTTGCTGCAGCCGAATCACCATCTACTACAGATTCGTGGATTGATGTAAGCAAAGATGTAACCGGGCTTACTGCAGGTACCCAGTACTACTACAGGGTGAAAGGTGTTTCTGGTGGAGTCACTGTGTATTCAGAGCTTAGAACATTTATTACTCCTTCATCCTAAAAATCTGAAGTAGTATGAGAAAAATCATTCGGTTAATATTTTCTTTTCTCGTAAAATGGTTCTGGAACAAGCCCACTCAGATTGAAAAACCAAAAGCTGTAGATGTAGAAAAAAACTACAAGTGCATAAAGTACAAAGGCCAGTGGGTTAATTTAAGACTAAATGAGATTGCTCAATTTAACGCACTAAGCAGAAAAGATAAACGAGCCATGGCAAAAAGATTTAAAGTTCTTGAGAAAAAAGGGAAAGTAAAATTTGTTGAGATAAACGGCAAAACAATCTGTGTGAAAAACAAAGACTATGCAAATTAAAAAAACACTTGGTAACAGGGTTGTTGTGAAGCTGGATCCGGAGAATAATTTCGTAAGAACTAAATCCGGATTTGAGCTATACGTAGACACCAGTTTTGAACCTGAAAAACACATGACACTTACCGGAACTGTAATTTCCGCACCTGATAAAATATCTTACTCAAAAGAAGGCGGAGATGTGCCATGGGAGACGGATGTTGAGCTAAAAGAAGGTGACAAAGTGGTTATGTACTACCTGGCAGTTATGAACTGTTTAGCTAAAGAAAGGAGGCAATCCATAACCGAAAACGGAGAAGTTTACATCTTCATAAAATATCACAACATTTACGCAAAAGTAAGCGATGGGAATATCACTCCAATAAACGGATTTGTTCTTGTTGAGCCAGTTGACATGGAAAGAGATGTAGACAAAAAAGTAAAATCTCTTGGACTCGAATCAGTAAATCTACAAGAGAAAACAAAAAAGGAAGTCGTTTATGGAGTCGTTTGTTACACCGGGAATAAGATCAAAAGATATTTCGATAACACAAAATCAGACGAAGGAGTAGAAGTTGAGAAGGGTAATTTTGTAGTTATGAAAAGAGTCCGCGATATTCCGATCGAATACGAATACCACGCCAAAATTGACGGCGGAAGAAAATTATTCAGAGTTCAAAGACATGACATACTCGCAACGATATGAATTTTCAGTTTTCTACACACGAGTTCCGTGGCATGATGTTCAATCCGGCCAAACACAAAGAGAATAATTCTATTTTCTCCACATTCCCAAAATTAAATTCTTATAAGATTTTCAAAAAGTCACCTGGGGCCGGACTGGATAACAATAAACTCATGCTGTATATCTTCTGCATGTACGATCAGAACACTCCGTACAGAAGAAAATTCCCGGATGTTAAAAAAAGAAAATACGAAATAGCCATTGATGTCGGGTTTGAGTTCGTTAAAAAAATGAGAACATTTACAGACCCGGTTCAGGACTTTTTGATTGGCAGAAACCGTATTGCAAACGCAAAGATTGTTGAGTTCGTCAGAATGCACAGAAACTACAAATACACCTACCTTGTAGCCATGGAGGAAAGTTTCTACAAGGTGATGAGTGAAGTTGTAGATGGAGAAACAAACAAGATGAAAGAGTTAAAAGGCATTCAGAATGATCTTGAAAAGACCATGGACGAGATTCTGAATACAGATGATAATCCATACGTAAACGACTCTTTATTGCTTTACATCGAAGAAGAAAGACTCGGATTAAGACCTGAAGAAATAGCTCTTAAATTAGCCAATGGAGAAGTCATATGAACAAACTCAGCCTGATAAAAAAATACGGAGATAAGATTGATCCGGAAATACTGGCTCAGTACAAACAGGCTGATAAATACCTATGGGTTAACACAAATGATAAAGACTTAATTCCAATACGAATAGACTTACCAGAACCACCAGATTATGATAAAATAGATGGTTTTGGACTTCCTGCCAAAGATCAGTATTTTAAAACCCCAAAGTTCCCAAGGCGATTAAAAGATATCCAGTCATCATGTGATACCATTGATGAGATCTGGGATACCATTGAAAACAACCAGCAATCATACATTGAAGAGATAGAATTTATTCGTTCCCAGTGGCAAAGGAGACTGTATGGGTATTGGTTCTTTAACAACGGCAAACCAACGTACATAGACGGATGGCATTATTTTTACTGTTCCTGGTGGAGTATTGATGTCGGACTTCCAAAGTATCGATCAAGAGACAGGAAGTTCTTTTTGTTTGCGAGAATGGCATATACGGATACAAAATCATTCAAAAATATCGACAATAAAGGAAACGCAATTCCCAATGACGAAGGTTATTTTGACTTTGTTGATTTAGGGTACCGGGTATCATACGGGTTTAATTACCCAAAACACAGACGAGAGGGAGCCACGTCAAAAGCAGAATGTATCCATTACGAAATTTTAAGCAGGACATTAAACGCCCATGGCGGAATCCAAAGCCAGAATGAATCACAAGCGAAAGACTGTTTTAAAAAACACCTTGTAGCTCCATGGAAAAGACTACCGTTTTTCTTTAAACCTAACTATGAAGGATCTACATCTCCAAAAACAGAACTATCATTTTCTCCGCCAGCAAAAAGATTATCCAGTAAAGGATCAATGGCTATGTCTGAAATAGGACTTGAATCAGTTATTGATTTTAATACAGCAGAAGCAGGGGCTTATGACGGATGGAAATTATACTTCCATCACGACGATGAAATCGGGAAACTTGATAAAGGACTTTCATGCTGGGACAGACACCTGGTAGTGAAAGAATGTTTACAACAGGGGGCTGGTAAAAATATCATTGGATTCACCATAAAAACATCAACCGTCGGAGAGATGGAGAGAGGCGGGGGAAGGCAGTTTAAGACTCAGTGCGACATGAGTAATTATTTTGTTCGCACTCCGAACGGACAAACTGTATCCGGGTTATACACACTTTTTATACCTACATACGACGGTCTTGAGGGATTTATAGACAGATATGGAAATTCAGTTATCGATACCCCCACGAAAGAACAATCTCAATTTATAAATTCAAAAATAGGTGCTAAAGAACATCTTTTGAATAACCGAAAAGGATTTATTGATGCTGGAAACTACGAAGGGTTAAGTGAAGAAATAAGAAAATACCCGATGAAATATACAGAGTGTTTCAGAACTGCAGCCAAATCTTCCGGGTTTAATATGCAGAAAATAGAAACATTCATTGACGATCTTAGATTCAGGAAAAATTCAGAGATGCCGGTAGAAGGAGATTTTAGATGGGTAGGAGGTCATAAAGATGGAGTAGTAGAGTTCTATGCCAGAAAAGGAGGGAAGTTTAAAGTCTCAATTCAGTTAAACCCAGATGAAAGCAATAGAAAATATTTTGACGAAGAATCAGAAACATTTATACCAGGCAATAAGAACTGGGGAGTAGCCGGGGCAGACCCGTTCAAATTTAACAAGACGGAAGGGAATAGAAAATCAAAAGGAGCCGGGGCAGTACTTAAAAAAGGAGTAATAATGGACGGTGATTTTTCTATGAAAAGAAAATTTGCCTGTACGTATTCAAATAGAACTTACGACAAGTACGAGTATGCAGAAGATATGCTGATGATGTGTGTTTACTACGGAGTCCAAATGTTCCCTGAAATAAATGTTGATCTGATCTGGTCTTATTTTGAGCAAAGAGGATATTCAGGATACCTGCTTTACAGGGTTGACCCAAAAACATTTGAGCAGCAAAAAACGCCTGGCGCAAATACGAATGATAAAATAAAACAACGTATATTTGCAGAGTACATGAACTGGATAGAAACAGAGGCGGAAGAAGAAACGCATATTGAAATACTCGAAGAGTGCAGAGATATTGGAGGTCCAGAGGAAATGACGTTCTATGATTTGTTTACAGCAGCCGGTTATGCGTTGATTGGATCAGAGCCAATTTATGACGAAATGGAAGAAATTGACAAAGAAGAAATAAACGTCGGGAACTTTTTTAGAAAAAGAACGTATGTAAATTGAAATATTTTTACTAAATTAACGTCCTGAAATAAAATAATACATGGCGAGTATCACTTTAAATACAACTACATCATATCAAAGAGGGACTTACCCATTCCCTAAAGATGACATCCCGCCAAGTCAAAAGAACGCAGAATGGGGTAAACAGTGGTGCGAGGCCATGTACGCAGCATATCTTACCGACAGAACCGGGATCCCATTTTCTCAAATAAGCGAATTTTATGATTTAAGAAGATACGGTTCAGGCACGCAAGATGTCTCAAAGTATCAAAATATATTACTCGATGAGTCTGACGAATCAGAAGAACTCGAAGGATATATGAATCTCAACTGGGATATATTCTCAGTGATGCCTAAGTTCAAACATATTGTACGTGGAATATTTGAAGATCAGGAATTTGACATTGTAGCCACTGCAGTAGATCCTAAAAGCAACGAAACGAGAGAACTCACCAAACTAAGAAAATGGTTCAAGGCCAGATATAAACCACTTATAGACAATATCAATGAAATGCAAGGGTTCAAGCCGAGGCCGGAGTGGTTGCCTGATACAATAGACGAGCTCGAAATGTATTCCATGGCCGGGGGGTTTAAACTCTCTAAAGAAAACGAAATTGAGGAAGCTTTAAATTACACATTTTACATATCTGATTGGAGCGAGACAAGGCGAAAATTGTTTGATGATTTTATGGATATTAACTGCGCCGCTACAAAAGATTACACAGATCAGTATACCCGGAAAGTAAAAACAAGATACGTAGACCCACTTAATCTGGTAATTCAATATTCAAGACACTGGGATCACCGCAATTCAGAATATGCCGGAGAAGTTATAAAAGAGACTATTTCCAATATCCGGAAAAATACGGACCTATCAGAAGATCAATTAAGAAATCTGGCCCAGTTCTACAACGGGAGAAACAGTAACAGGAATATTTCTTCGTGGACAGAGGAAGATTTGCTCACGCCGACCGGTGATTTTATTTACGATAATTTCCAGATTGACGTAATGGATGCGGAATGGTTCAGTATCAATAAAAAATACCGCACCACAAGGGAAACAAAAAGAGGAGATAAGCTATCATACGATAGTGAATACGGGAAGGTTTACGACTCTGACAAAAAGAAAACAAAAATAACCCAATACAAGACAGTCTACCGGTGCAAGTGGATAATAGGAACTGATTTCACATATGATTTTGGACTTCAGTACGATGTTCCAAGGCCAGGTAAGAAAGAAGTTGAATTATCCTATAAGTTTTATAAACTACCTGGCAGATCAATAGTAAGCTTGTCAGTTCCTAATTTAGATCAAATCCAATTAACATGGTTAAAGCTGCAGAATGCATTAGCCATGAGCTCTAATAAGGGTATCGCAGTTGAGTATACTTCGCTAATGAATATGAAACTTGGCGGAGATAAACTTGAACCTCTTGAGATTCTAAGCATAAGAAGAGATACCGGTGATTTAATCTATAAACTTACAACGCATCAAGGCAGACCGAATGTACCCGGAGGTATGCGTCCAATACAAGAGCTTGAAGGAGGTATTGGAGCCCAGTTGAATGAGTTCATGTCTCTATTCCAGATGAACCTTGAATTTATACGGGATCTCACAGGAATAAACAGGATAGCGGATGCGTCAAGTCCGGATCCGAATCAATCTGTAAAAGGATCTCAATTAGCGATGGTGTCAACTACAAACGCCTTAAAACCCATTTACGCAGGGTATATAAGACTCAAAGAACAAGTTGCGAGAAGTTGTGCTATCCGTGTTCAAATGCTCGTTAAGTATGATAAAAAAGCCTATGAGGGGTATATCCCTGTAGTGGGAGGTGCAGGAGTGAAAATTTTAAGCATAGGTGCAGATATTATTGATGCAGATTACGAGATAAAAATACAGGCCAAACCAACTCAAGAGAGAAAACAAACCATATTACAAGCAGCTATACAATCAATGCAGCCAGACAGAGATGGGTATGTAGGAATTGAGCAACAAGATTTTATGATGATCGAAAGGCTTCTTGAATCAGGAAATGAGAAATTAGCCGAGATGATGCTTAATTTCAGGTCTCAAAAGAATAAACAAAGACAGGTTCAGTTACAGCGTGAAAATATGAAACTGGATGCAGAAAACCAGCAAAAAAGCAAAATGGTTTCAGCGGAAGAGGATCGCAAAACAAAAGAATTTGATAATCAGCTTAAAATTCAGTACGAAGAAGCTAAAACAAAAAATGAGAATTGGCTGAAACAGCAAGACCACATGAGAAAAATGGAAGAACTACAATATGAAAAAGGATTAGAAACTAAATCAGCTTAATTATGCCAGACAATAATTTCCAAAATAATGCAGAATTTAATGCCTTAGTTGAACTCGAAGGTGTTGACGTAAACGAAATAAAGAAACAGGTTGGTATGGAGGTAGAAGAAACTCCAGATAATAATCAACCTGCTCCAAAAGAAGATGTTCAGGTAGATGAGAAAAAAGACCCACAAACTCCTCCAACACCAGAACCTCCAAAAGATACAAAAAAAGAAGATATACAGACAGGTGCGCCTAATGCCGCTGACCAGCAAAACGATTTATTGAAAGAGATTTTCGGAGATCGTTTTAAGACTGTTGATGAGGCTAAAAATGCAAATATTTCCGGTATGTTCGATGAGCTTGAAACCTTGAGACAAGGTAAAGCAGAACTTGAACAAAAACTCAGTAAAAAGCCCAAAACTAACTTTGCTAATGACAAAGTGGCCCTGTTTAATGAGTTTGTAAAACAAACCGGAGTTATGAGTCAAAACATATTCGATAGGGTAAATTCCAGTGATTTTGAGTCAATGGACCCTATTGATGCTCTTGTGGCTCAACATTTGCTTAAAAATCCAGGATTAGCTAATAAAGAAGCATCTGTCCGTCGGTTCTTTGAGAGAAAGTACCAAGTTAATCCTGATGAAGTTGAAGGTGATGAACTCGAATCGAATCGTGTAGGTTTAGAGATCGACGCACAGGAAGCCAAAAAGGAATTGATGGAAATTAAGTCAAATCTTAAAATTCCAGAACCGGAGCCTGAAGCCGATGCTCAGAAACCAAAAGAGTTATCTCCTGAAGAAAAAAAGGCTTTAGATGCAGGTTGGAAAGACTACGGAGCAAAAGCCAGTCAAGCATTGTCAAAGTTAAAGATTCCTATTAAGGGCTCAGAAGATCCACTGCTGGACTTTGAAATTTCAGAATCGGAACAGCAAGAGATTAGTGCTTTCATTCATAATTACGCAGTGCAGAACCAAATGGAACTGAACGAAAACACCGCTAAGATGATTGGTAGCATGGTCTACAGTAATCTTATTCAGAGACATCTGCCTGACATTGTTCATGCCGCAGGAGAAAAAGTGCGTAGCATGACCGAAGAGCAGGTGCATTCTTTCTATGATAACCCTTCTCCAAGTAAGAATAACGATACTCCACCGGAAGTTCCGGAAGACGTTGACCCTTACGAAAAGAAGGTTGACAATGCATTTGAAGCTGAAATGGGTAGAAGGATAAAACATTGTAAGAGGTGTGTATTATGTCTAATTTTAAAATTGAAAAGAAATGAATCCAGATGCTATTGCGCAGATATACGCCTCAGATATCGTTTCCGGTTTTGATATTCACAAACCGGAAAAGATGAACGTACTTTTTTCCCGTTACGGGGATCAAGGAGCTTCTTACTTCCAGTTGTTGAGATCAATGGGTTTTGAACAACAGGCGAAAAACGACACTTACGGACACTTTGAAGAAAATTTCATTCACGAAACAATAAAAGTTGATGCAAACGTGTCTCAACCTTCTGTTGGTGCTGATATTGAGTTTACAATCAGTTCTGACTCGTTGGACGCAAACAATAACTTTTACTTGCGTAAATGGGATATTCTTCTGTTCCCGAATGAAGTTACCGGATCAGTTATTGATATTGACGTTACTACACCTACAGCCCCGGTTGTAACATGTAGACTAAACGACGATACCGATCAGTTCCCGGCATTGACCGCAGATGACGAATTGGTTATCTTCACAAATGCCTTCTCGGAAGGTTCAGGTCAGCCGGAAGGAGCTATCCGTGGAACTTGGGAATATACCAATGACGCACAGATAATCAAAGAAACAATCGGGTATACAGGTACAGAAATGGTAGACCAGACTTGGGTAGATGTAACCAGTCAAGGGACTAAAATTCCGGCTTATTACATGCTCGGCCAGGTTGATATTGATTACCGTATGGCCCTTCGTGCTGATGGTGCGTTACTGTTTGGTAAAAGAACCGTTAACTCAAGTCTTACAGACTCATCTACCGGTAGGTCTATTAAAACTACAGAAGGATTGATTCCTTACATTCGTAGGGTTGGTAACGAGCAGACTTATACATCCGGTAGTTTTAGCGTCACTGAATTTGACGAGATGGACAATACTCTTGACAGGGAATTTGCAGGAAATTATATTCTCAGTCTTTTGGGTATCACTCTTCATCAGGACATTGAGAACGCTCTTGTATTGTACTTCCAGAACACAAACATTCAATTTGCAAGACAGGCCGCAAATGAAGTTCTATTCAACAGCAATGAAAGTTTGGCTGCCAGTGTAAACTTCAAATACCTGACAAAGAGCGAAAGAACCTTCTTGTTTAAAAGAATGGGTGCATTCAATAACAAAAAGCTTTACGGAGCCACTGGTTATCCGATGCCTAAGTATGGTGTGTTTATGCCAATTAATAAAAGAAAAGACCCTGTTACTGGTAACAGGGTTGATTCAATTGGCGTTCGCTATCGTGGTCTCGGAAAATACAACCGTCGTATGGAAGTATGGCAGGTTGGTGGAGCCGGAGAAGGACTGAAGGTTACTGAATTTGACAAGCGGAATACCTATATGAGAACTCATATCGGGGCTCATTTCCGTGGTGGAAACCAGATGGTTCTTCTTGAATCAGCTTGATAAATCAAAAGAGAGGGGAATATCCCCCTCTCTTAATTTCTAAAATAATAACCTATGCTATTAAAAAACAACGAGCCTTTCAAGCTAACAACAGCAGATATTAAGGAAATACAGAAAGAGTTTAAGGTAAAGAACAACAACGTCTCTTTCAATGTAAGATTGATTTACCCGGAAAACAGGGTTAAGAAAAGCCTAAGCCCAAATAACAGACTTCCGGACAAACCAAATTCTATTTCCTTCCCGCTTGTAGGGCAGGTATACACTGACAAAGGAGCAGACATTTACCGTTATTGTGAAAATGACACAGAGACAAATACCGGCATGAAATTCACTCCAAATAATTTAATTTTCAACGGTGTAATGGTTCTTGAGGCTCCTAAAGACATTGAGCTTATCTGGTGGCTATTGAATGTTTGCCAGTTCACTGAAAATGGTAAAAACTACCAAGGTAAAAACCCGAAATGCAAGTTTGAGAACCTGGTTAAGATGGCTGAGGACAAAGTTAAAATACGCAGGGAGAAAGCCAAACTTGATGCACTTCTGTTTAACGAAGAAATTGGATTGACGGAAAGTAAGCTCAGGATGGTAGCGAAAGCCATGGGAGTTGATAACTCTGATGATTACGATCTCAACCAACTCCAATTAGAAGTTGAAAAAGTAATTTACTCACGCCCTGATGGTAGAGATAAATTCTTTGGCCTTATTGATGCCGAGCAGGTTCTTATCATAAGAAGCACCATCCAGAAAGCCAAAGATGATGGCATAATTCAGTACCAGATCACTAAAAGAAACTGGGCTTGGGTAACAGAACCAGGAAAGAAAAACGAAGAAATAATCAAGGTTCCTCTGAACAAGGACTACAATGATGCCATTTATGAGTATTACACGTCGAATGGTGATTTTGCCAAGGAATTGGCCGCAGCAATAAAAGGTGAGTTTGTTCAAGAAGCCGAATAACTATGACGAATAATGGCCGTTTCAGATATTATAACCACAATTGATTTACGGCTATCGCAGAAAAAAGTAATCATATATGATAATTTTGATTATTCAGGCGGTAGTTGGAATATTAATTCTGCAGTTGCGGTAGTATCTGTCACAGGACCAAAAGGAGTCATTTACGAAAACACAGACTTTAACAATCCAGACATAATACCCGGTACAAGCAGAACTTGTATCCGGGTTATTTATTTGCCATTAGATCCGGAGACTGGGTATACTGAGCCACTAAAAGGAAATTACACGATAAAAGTATCCAGGCAGAGTACTACTTCTGCAGACACGGAAGAAACTTTAGTAACCTATTCTTATCAGTTTGATACCCCGGTAATAACAAACGAAACTGTTTCAGGCCCTTATTCTGGAACTTTAGTATCTACTGATACAACAGATTACGGTAGCAATATTTCAACGTTTAACAGAGAGCACAGGATTAAATATCCAACTCAATTAAGTCCGGTACCAGATGATATCGTCAGTTCAAATGCAGCCATAACAGTATCTCCAATTTACACTAACCAATGGACTATTGAGATTACAACATCAATAGAATACCACAATCCGGATACTTTAAGACTATTATACGAAGGCTCAGCATCATTTACTCATTGCGTATATGGCGGGTGCATAAGTGCTATGTACGATGCCATAAGCACTATGCTATCTAATTATCAGGATATTATTTCTTCTAATATCGGTAACAAAGATGCTTATGAGAGAAGGCTGGTCACAGCAAATACAGCATGGCACCTTCTTAACGTAGCTTATCAAGGTGGAGATGTTGCTGAGGCGGACAAGCAAAGCGCAATCATACACGAACAGGTAGCTTATACAGGAGCGGGGATATGCGGAGGAAGTACTTCAGAAGAGGTTGTACCGTGCCAGGCTTATTCTGGCGGAGGGGGAACCACAGGGTCTTATACGTTTGAAAACGCCTTAACACTATCTACTGAAACCGTAAGACTTGGAGGGGCTTTAACACAAAACACAGCAATAACAGTAGGTGCTTACGAGTACTCAATCTCAGGTGCTTCAAGTGGAAAATCAGTAAGCCAATCCATTGACGTAAATAATTTCGATAACAAGATAAGTAACTCAAGCTATGAGAGCCGGGTACTTATGGAGGCATCAAAAATAACGCTTGAAAACTACGATATAGGCACACCAGCAAACTCAAAAGGATATGAGGTAGGAAGTGACGGGATAGTAGAGAAAGATGATTATTCAGCCTCTTATGCACTAAGAACTCTGGTGGCAAAAGGATATGTTGTTGATAATTTTCTTGCTACAGCAGATGGTACTTTAAATTCACTTACCAATAAGTCACCTGTAGATGCTGATATTATTCTTATAGAGGACAGTGAAAATTCATATTCTCAGAAAAAAGCCACTATATCATCCATAAGAGGAGTTATATCGTTAATTGGACTTACCGATACATTTAGCTCGTATACAGGTTTGGCCGGAGAAGTATTAGTGGTAAGTGATACCGAAGACGGAGTTGAGACATTGGATTTAGATACGAATTATGTAAATGTTAGTGTTTCCGGCCAGATAGAATCAGTAACAGAAAAAGCAACACCGATTGGAGCCGATCTTTTACTCATAGAAGATAGCGAAGACACCTTCTCAAAGAAAAAAGTATCGATAAGTAATCTTCCGATTTCGTTAAGTTTTATTGGATTATCTGATTCTCCAAATGCATACACAGATGCAGGTGGTTATTTTGTTAAGGTAAAATCATCAGAGGATGGAATAGAGTTTGTATCTGATAGCGGATTTGTACCAACCGGGGGTGGAGAATTTACAGGCCCGGTCACCATAAAAACATCCAATGATTATCCGTTAGTATTAAGGCAGTCAGGAGCCGGAAGTATAACAGGAACAGCAGAGGCTGGAACCAATCAAATAAAGTTCGAGGATGACGCAGGTGATGTTCAGGGGTATATAGGCATTGATTCATCCGGAAATGTATTTTTAAGGACACTTGTATCCGGAGGCGTTGTTTATGTTCAGGGAGATATTGGTTTGTCTGGAAACGTGGATGGAGTTGATATTGCAGCTTTTAAAACTGTCTTTGATGCTCATACACATGTGTTTTCTGATTTGGAATCAATACCAACTACTTTATCAGGATACGGAATAACAGATGCGGTAAGTTCAGATAGTAATGATTTTACAACTTCATTTACAGAAAAAACAGCCGGTGTAGTTGGCGATTATGTACTGATAGAAGACAGCGAGAATGGCTATGAAAAAAAATACGTGCAATTAGGCAACATTCCACCATCATCTCAGAATATACTTTCATTAACAGATACACCAACCTCATATAGCGGGGCCGGGGATTATTTCTTAAAAGTAACCAGCGCAGAGAACGGAGTTGAGTTTACGGATATCGCCGGAATGTATTTACCGACAGCAGACGGAACCATAAACGCATTATCTGAAAAGGCAAATCCAATAACAAATGATGTCATATTAATAGAGGACAGCGAGGATACATATTCGCAGAAAAAAATACCTCTCACAAGATTGCTACAAGGAAGTAATAAAGATGGAAATTTTGTGGGATCTGATTTAACAAGTAATAAAATAACCCTGTATCATAACCTCGGTAAATTACCGAATTTATTTGCATTGTATAAAAATGGAGTATTAGTCAGTTATCAGAATTTAGTCGTAGATACAGAAGATTCAACAGATCATATTATATTAACCGTTCTGGAACCACATAGTAGTTCAGACTCATTTAATTACATATTCTCATGAAAAAAATACTTTTTATACTCATTTCTCTTGTACTATTCGGATGTGCCAAAGCGCAGTATCCAACGTATAGAGATACATTTAAAGTGGTTACTCTTGACGGGGTGGACACTATGAGTTTCGACCTGAAGAGTAGTAATATAAAAATATTCGGGACTAAACCGATTGAAATAACAAATCTGGCAAATCTTGATAGTTTGGCAGATTTGACAGGCGTCACCCAAAAATCCGTATTATTTAGGAATGGAACAGGGCTGTACGACTCTGATTTCAATTATGACCCATCATCTAATCAGCTTAAAATTGGATCTGGATATGGATTTCAAGAGTACGGGAGCGTAATATATTTTAATTCCCCTGGCGGATTCGGAGGGCAAGTGTCAAATAGCGGCAGGTTAAATTATAATATTTCAAGTGGATCAGGAAATCCGACGTTAGGAATTTATAGCGCAACTCATTCCGGGATTGGATATACAAAAGTCGGATCTACTGTGTATGGAGATATTGTATCAATGGATACCATAATAGCTAGATTCACAGATACTTCATTTGTAGTAAAGAAACCTTTAATAATTGAAGATTCATTACAGTGGCCGGATGGTACATGGCAATCAACAGCTAGTTCAGGAGGAGGTTCATCATATTGGACAAGTGATACTTACGGTATTACATATGCTAATAATATTGGGATTGGTGGCAATTCTGTTAATAGTACCTCTATTTATACTACTGGTAGTGATTACGGAATATCTGCTCATGGTAATACTTATGGGGCTTATGTTTATGGTAACATTTATGGGGTATATGCTAATTCTCCTTCTGGGATTAGTTTGGTAGCGCAGACTCATTCTTACCCCAAAACAGCAAGCTTTCGAGTAGGAGCTACTGAAAAAGCTTACATTGATTCATCCGGGAGTTATGTAACTCAAGGAACAATACAGGCAGATTCTATAAAGTTCGGAGATGGTACATGGCAAACAACTGCACTAAAAAATTATAATGATATTGATACAGCTACTATTATATTGACAAATGATCAAATACTAAACAATGATACAATATTAGTTTTGCCAGCGCAAGGAGCAAATATAGCTATAGATCTTATAAAAGTTTATTATTTTTCAGATATAACTACATCATACACGCCTTTAGACGCTAACCCAATGCGATTAAGCTTTTATCAACCGTCTAATCCTTATTCTTTATTATTTTCAAACGGGAATGATTTATTTCAAAATAGCAATTTTGGAATATCATATCCATATCAATATCATCTTCATCCGGAAAATGAAGATGTCAGTATTATAATAAACAAAGTTGGAGGTGGTGGTGATGCAGCAAATAGTATTAAAGTAGTATTATTTTATAAAAAAATAGACATATCAACATTTTAAAGCCATGAAAATAGGATTCTTTGAAAAATACAACCAAGATACTAAAGACAAAGAATTTAGTATCACAAGAGTTCAAATGTTGTTAGCAACATTGTTTGATTTCTTTTTTATCTACCAGTACTTCATCACAGAGAAAAATGATGTGACTGTGGATTCAATATTTTTATGCATAGTCATTCTTTTATTTGCTGCTATGCCTAAAGCAATGAAAGATTTAACGGACGTAAAAGATAAAATTGCGAGTAAAAAAGATTGATTTTTAATAAAATAATGCTAAATTTAAGCATGAAAAAGAAAGATTTATATTCGTTCAGTCGCGGTTTAGAGTTGTTAAATTCTGATCATATGGGATTCACATACGCCATAAACAGAAATAAACGCAATATTAAACCATTTATCTCTGATATGGATAAAACCATTGAACCGAACGAAAAAATCAAAGAATACCGCTTAGAATTAGAAAAAATCAATAAAAAGTACGCAGAGAAAGACGATAATGGCAATCCGAAAATAAAAGAAGTTCCCAGTGAAATAATCGGGAAGAACAAAAAGGTATGGGTAGTCCCGGATGCTGAAGTTAAAGGAAGCAAGTACAACAAAGAAGTCACCGCACTAAATGAGAAATACAAAGAGCACATCGACAAATACAGTGAAAAATTAAACAAATTCAAAAACGAATTTCTGGAAGAAGAAACTGAATTTGTTCCGTATAAAATATCACGGGAAGAAATAAAAAATGAAAGATGTCCACAGCATACTATGGACTTAATTCATTGGATGATAGATGGATAATAACTAAAAAACAAATAAAATGGGCGGTTATAAAAATAAAGAAAATTATGCAGCTATGCTGGCCGGAGGGGCTGCAAATATAGATGCATTTGATCAATTTTCTTCTACTGACGGTGTGGTGAATGTTGATTTATACGCATTTATCCCGGTGAATGGTGATGTTACATTTACACAACTTGAAGAAGACGGTAAAAGTGTTAACGACAAAAAACTCGCAGCCACTTATTATCAGAACATCACCTACATGGGAAGATTTAATAAAATTGAAATTGAATCCGGAGAAATTATTGGTTACAAAATAAAATAAAAACGCTATGCCTGGTATTGGAGGAGTAACAATAAGTCCGTTAATTAAGCTTGGAGCGAGGAGGAGTGGAGGAGATCCTTCCATAACCTTCACAACTAATGCTTCAACGGATGCACAGAATCAGTCATGGACTGTTAAATTTCCTGTTGGTAAAAGCATTACTGTTGATTGGGGTGATGGGAATACTGATACGATTAATGGAAATGGAACTATAAATGTTAATTTTACTCATACATATGCAACAGTAGCAGCAAGAACAATAAAGATAAAAGGTGATTATGTTTTATTAACTTATATTAATTTAAGTTCAAATGGATTATTAACTACATCCATATCAAGTCTTGTTAATTTGACTTCTTTGTATTTATATAACAATAGCTTAACGGATATAGGGGACTTATCAGGTCTTGTTAATTTGACTTATTTGCATTTAGCTACCAACAGCTTAACGGATATAGGGGACTTATCAGGTCTTGTTAATTTAACTTATTTGAATTTATATAACAATAGCTTAACGGATATAGGGGACTTATCAGGTCTTGTTAATTTGACTTATTTGCATTTAGCTAACAATAGCTTAACGGATATAGGGGACTTATCAGGTCTTGTTAATTTGACTTCTTTGTATTTAGCTACCAACAGTTTAACGGCATGGACATTTGATCATGGGTCTGTTGCATTATCTGCATTATACTGTCAAAATAATTTATTTCCAACATCTGAGTTAGATTTAGGATTAAGCAGGTTAAAAACATTCTATGTTGATGGAGATAATGCCCCAACAGTAAATCTTACACTTGATATCTCAGGTCCAGATAATGGGATACCAACCGGAGGTTCATCAAATACTGATCTTGTAGCTTTATCAAATTATTTTAGTTCAAAAGGGAAAATATTAATAGCAACAGTAAATACATAAAATTAAAGTCATGAAAAAATTAATTATTATCATCAGTTTAGTAGTTGTTTCAATTTCTATCAATGCTCAGAGTGCATTCAAAGCAACAACTGACACTCTTTATTTTTTCTTTTACAAGAATGATACTGTATTGATTGAACCGATGTCAATACCACCGCATGCTGAAGTTGTTTCTAATTTTGCTGCACTAGGAATATCTTATGTTCTTTCGGATAAGATGCAGGATTTGATTGATTACATTCAGAATAACGGTTTGAAAATGAGCCAATATACGACTTATGAATCTACCCGAACTAACTTTCTTGAAAACGGAATAATCGTTATAAACAAAGCAGATATAAACATTTATACAGCTTTTTATTTTCCTGCTACAAATGTGAAACTCTGGCAAACCGTAATACATCCGAATCAAAGCATTATGATAGGCTCAAATCAGATTGATGTGATCGCTGATAACAGCCTTGCAAGTCTTAATGAAACATTAGATGATAGAGGGTTATGAGAGTAGTTGACGGTAATAATCAATATGCAGTCTTTAAGGAGGATAATAATTCAGTGAGTAACATTCTGTTCGCTGAGACAGGAACGGCTATCTGTACGAACCATGACGAAATAAGAGTTAATCCTGTTGAAGTGTTGGAGGATTATGAAGTTATTAACCAGATAACAGTTGACGGGAATCAACTTAATATAGTCAATCTTCCTGAAGTTGGAGAACCTTGTGAGGCGCATCATTTTTATAACTGGAATGGTCAGATTGTTTTGTGCCGTCAGGATCATGATAGAACTAATTTCACACCTGATCAAACGCCTAATTTATTTTCTACATATAGAGGAGGTGATAGTATTCTTGGATGGATACCAAACGAAGAAATAAAATATGGGTGGAAAAGAATATGTGATAACGTCACGTACATATGCATACAGCCACATATGACAGTTGAAGGACTAACTCCGGATAAAACACCCGCTTTATGGAATGTATGGACTGATCCAAACCAGATAGTGGTATGGAAACAGCCTGCCGGAGCTTCAGATGCATACAATATTGGCGATAGAGTACATTTCCCTACTATTAATGATCCTATATATGAAAGTAAAATTGATGCAAATGTGTGGTCGCCAACAGTCTATCCAGATGGATGGAAAATTGTTTAATTATGAATGAATTAATATACATACCGTTTATTGTGTCAATGGCCGTTTGGGAAGGCTTACAGCACAGAGGCAAAAAGACCCTAGCCAAAACAATAAAATACATTTGGCTTGCTTATTTACCTTATATGATTGTATTTGCTGAGGGTACATACTGGCATGTATTTTTATTCTCATTCCTGTTTTACGCTTCGTTATTCACGCCTATTTGGAACTTAGCAGCAGGGCAAAGCATAAATTATATAGGAGTTACTGAACCGGCTGATAAACTATTCAGATTACTCAAAGTACCCGGATTTTATGTTAACTGGGTAAGACTTGTAATATTAATTTCGACATTAGGATACTTAATATTTAATTAACATGCAAAACATCATCTTATCATGGCTTATAGCATAAAATAAAAAATAAAATGACATTATACGAGCAATGGAACTTAATTCAGTACATAGTCAATAAAGACTATCAGGGAAACATAATCGAACCGGATATGTTTAAGCAATTAGTTAAAGTTGCGAATATGGACATGTTCAAAATAAAAATGGGGCTTCCAGAAGATTACCAGATAGGAACTCCATTATCCAGACAATATGTTGATCTGAACGAAAGAATGACTGATGAGACATTGTTCTTGAAAAAGAGAGATTCTTCTACCACTGTGAGTTCAGGAAAATTTGCTTATCCGGATGATTATTTTCAAGCAGTATCTATAAGATACAATTACCAAAGAAACATAGATGGTGTTGCCACGGTAATACCAAGACCAGTCCAAAGACTCACTGAAGATAAGTACTCAGCAAGAGCCGGAAACTGGACAAAAAAACCATCTACATTAAACCCGGTTTGCGTACTCAGAAGCGATGGAATTTATGTTTACCCGGATACAATAACGGAAGTCGATTTCTCTTATGTTCGTTATCCTAATGATCCTATTTTTGATTATGCTTTGAATACCGGGTATATTACTGAAGGCGGGAGCCCAACAGAATATGAGTGGCCTAAAATATTACACAATGATTTAACGAGGATTATTCTCGGATACATTGGAATAAACCTTAGATCAGAACAAATACAAGGATACGCTGAAATGCATAAAAAGGAAGGAGTATAATCATGCCAGACAAAAAAACAATACGTAAACAAGCCAGAGAGAAAAAGCAATATGAAAGGCAAGCTGGTCGAACCTATAAAAAAGGAGTAAAAACTTACGCCAAAGGAGAAAAGAAATTAAATCGCGCGATGAGTAAATCTTCAAAAGCGGTATCTAAAAGCAGAAAGTCTGGCACATTGTCCGGGCCAAAAAAATCTACCAGGTATAAAGCAATGGACGCTCAGAAAATGATGGAGTCAGGTGGTGAGATGATGAATAAGGCCAGAAAGAGTGGATATAAGCCCAAAAAAACAACACGGGCTTACAGAACTACCAAAGCACAAGGTTATGGCAAAAATGCCTATGTATCACGATCTGGTAAAGTAGTAAAAAGGAAACGTCAATACTAAATGATATGCCAAAGAAAATAGAACGGTGTGTGAATAAAGTGCAGCGCAAAGGCAAAAGTAAAAGTTCAGCCTATGCCATTTGCGTTTCTTCCACCGGAATAAAAAGAAAAAAAGGAGGTGGCTGGACAAAAGGTAAATCAAAATCTAAGAAAAAATGAAAAAAGCAAAGTTAGGTTCTGGTGCCAGATTCAAAAAAGTAGAAAAAGCAGCACGTAAATCCGGGGCTAAAAATCCAAAGGCTGTGGCCGCCGCAATAGGCATTAAAAAATACGGTAAAAAGAAAATGGCTAAAATGGCCGCCGCAGGAAGAAAACGTAAAAGCAAATGAGAAAAATAAATCTGATAGAACTTGTACAGGACTACTTGGCCGGCGGAGATGTGGCGGAAGATTTAATGGGTAGGTATCACTATGAGATAGTGGCCGGCCATATAAACACCGCTTACAATAAGATTGTGTTCAATACTTATATGGAGGCTAAGACATATTCTGATTACAGTATTCTGGACGCATGGTGTAAAAATTATACTTTAACTCTTGCTGACGTATCCTCAAACAAAGGGAGAGTAAAATTACCATTCCCGCCAGTACAGCTTCCAAATAACATGGGTATCCTGCAAGTAAATTCCAACGGGAACATATCAGATGCGTACGCATACAGGGAAACAAACTCCCATGCTGTATTCTCAAAACTTGAAGTTGGATCTGTAAGTACTAAAACATTTTTCTACCTTGAAATGAATGATCAGGACGAAACAGAAACCCATGTATTGAAATTTGAAAATTTACCAGATGGCATTACCGATGTTGATGTGAAGATGATAGTTCCGTTTGATAGGATTGATGATTACGATACCGTAGCGATGCCGGCTGGAAAAGAAGATATAATAATGGAGTATGTCATTCAGTTAATGAGGACAAAACCTCCTGAAGATACTATTAACGACAGAAAACCTGAACAGATATGAGCAATACAACACCAAAAACAGCAGCAACGACAACGATAGAATATGTAGTTATGAGCGTTCTAAACAGACTCAGAGACTATTCTATGCGTGATTATTCGTTTTTGGAGCAGATAGCCATTGAGGGGTATACTGATTTGAATTTATGGCACCTTGATAATATCGAAGTCGTGTATCTCAGAATGTCATCAGCAAAAACGGTAGATCTTCCGTCTGATTTTGTTGACTGGTGTAAAATAGGAATCCCCGTTCAGGGAAAATTAAGAGTTCTCACGAATAATAAAAATATTTTATTACCAAGAAAATTTGCTGATGGTGAAGATGTAGGTAACACGGATGACGAGAACGGAACAAGCACAGCACTTTTTTTCACTGATCATTACAGCAATGGTCAGTTTGTAGGTGGATTGTACGGACTACCAGGTGGAATAGATAACGCCTATTATAGAATTGATAGGGAAAAAAGAACAATTG
>Ga0209920_1000002_pt1 | contig 40672 bp, 37 predicted proteins | sample SalPonF2_C_D1_MG_FD_185729 | JGI IMG/M metagenome (GOLD analysis project Ga0209920, IMG submission 185729) | Salt pond soil microbial communities from South San Francisco under conditions of wetland restoration - Salt Pond MetaG SF2_C_D1_MG... ... | reverse complement strand
TAATGAAGCAAAAAGAATTCTAAAGAACATAAGCCATTTGAGCTTATGATATAAATCTTCTTCAGGCGTTATTGAAGAACTGCTCATAATGTTCTATAGGGACTTTTATGATTATCAACCAAACGCTGCTGCCATTTTGAATATAGGCAAATACATAGACACAACCAACCCGCCGATAACCACACCCAAAAATACAATCATAAACGGCTCTATCAATGAAGTCAGGTTTTCCACTGCCTGATCGACTTCTTCTTCATAAAAATCAGCAATTTTTGTTAACATTGCATCAAGGGCGCCGGTGGATTCGCCGACAGCAATCATCTGGCAAACCATTGACGGAAAGACCCCGCTTTCAGCAAGCGGATCTGACATTGTTCGCCCCTCTGCAATGGCAGTTCGGGTATCAAACACAGCTTTTTCAATGGTTTTGTTACCTGCTGTTTTGGCAACAATTTCAAGCGCATCTAAAATCGCAACCCCGCTGGAAAGCATTGTCCCGGTGGTTCGTGTAAATTTGGCAACAGCGGCTTTACGAATCAAATCGCCAAATAACGGCATTTTTAGCAAAAGATCATCCATTAAGATTTTTCCTTTTTCGGTTCTATAAAAACGCCGCATTGCGTATATGAATATCATTGTTGCACCGATAATATAAAAGATATTGGATTTAACAGCCCTGCTAATATTAACGACAATCTGGGTGGCCGTCGGCAGCGCACTTCCCATACCTTTAAACATTTCCTCAAATACGGGAATTACAAAAACCATGATAATAGCGACGACGACGATGGCGATAACGATTGTTACCAGGGGATACGTCATACCACCTTTTATTTTGGCTTTAAGCTTTGCAGCTTTCTCTAGGTAGGCTGACAGCCTTCTCAAAATCATATCCAATATACCGCCGGCTTCCCCGGCTGCTATCATATTTACAAAAAGATCATCGAACTGTTTGGGGTACTTTCTCAATGCTTCTGCAAGGGTTTGTCCGCTCTCGACATTCGCTTTAACGTCTTTGAGCATATTTTTAAACGTTTTATTGTCATTCTGAGCATAAAGAATATCAAGGCATTGGATGATAGGAAGTCCAGCATCGATCATGGTCGAAAATTGTCGGCAAAAAATTATGACATCGGACCCCTTCACTTTAGGCTGCATAAAAGAGACATTTTCAAAGAGATCCTTTGGCTTCTTTTTAATTTTGGGAGAGGTTATTTTTCGTCTGGCAAGTTCCGAACGGACAACATCTTCAGATGGTGCTTCCATTTCGCCTTTTTTGTTCTTATTATGTCGATCCTTCCCTTTCCATAAATAAACCGGCATGATCATTCCTCCTCATAATGGAGACAACACAGATTGTGAATATATAGTCTAAATAGTATCATAATCTAATTCAAACAACAACAGATTTGCAGAATTTATTGCTAAATAGGATATTATACCGCTTGATAAACCCATCCACATATGCATATGTTTAAAGGTGAAAAAATACATTTAATCGCCATTCTCCGATGAAAAATATTCAATTATTTACGTTATAGAGATGATGCTATTTTGATTCTGTTTGTCATAAAAAATACAAAATAAAGAAATAAAGGCAAAGTTTTGACAAAAACCAAAGGGAATCATAAAAAAGACCTCACTATTATTACAACACACATCAACGCTGACTTTGATGCTTTGGCTTCAATGCTTGCGGCGCAGAAATTGTATCCTGATTCCATGGCGGTTTTTCCAGGTTCCCAGGAAAAAAATTTAAGAAATTTTTTTATAAAATCAATGGTATATCTTTTTAATATGGCTGACATTAAAGATATCGATTTGGATAACGTCAAAAAGCTGGTCCTGGTGGATACCCGACAGGCAAGCCGTATCGGTAAACTTTCAGCTATACTGGATCGACCGGATGTTGATATTCATATTTATGATCACCATCCCCCAATGAGTAACGATATTAAGGGGCATTACGAGATTCATTGTGCAACCGGCGCCACGGTAACGATTCTTACAGAAATCTTAAAAGAAAAGGAGATCGAAATTTCGCCTGATGAAGCAACGATCTTGTGTCTCGGTATATATGAGGACACGGGCTCCTTTACTTTTCCAAGCACAACAGAAAAAGATTTTACAGCCGCCGCTTTTTTACTATCAAAGGGTGCCAATTTAAATGTTGTTTCTAACTTGATTTCAAGGGAGATAAGCCCTGAACAGGTCGGACTTCTAAATGACATGATTCAAGCCTCTACCCGTTATAATATTGATAATATCGAAATTGTCATTACAAGTGTATCGACGGACAATTATGTGTCCGATTTCGCCTTTCTGGTCCACAAAATGGTTAAAATGGAAAACCTTGATGCAATATTTGCCATCGCCCGCATGGGAGATAAAATGTATATCGTCGCCCGAAGCAGAATACCGGAAGTCGATGTTGGTGCTATTGTCACTCATCTGGGCGGAGGAGGGCATACATTTGCAGCCGCCGCAACGATCAAAGGCAAGACTTTGGTACAGATTGAGAACGAGCTGTTAGAAATCCTTTACAGTAAAATCAAATCTCGTAGTCGGGCAAAAGACCTTATGTCATCGCCGGCGATCACGGCCGATGAAAACGTTTCCTGCAAAAACGCCGGAAACCTTCTTACCCGTTATAACATCAATGCACTTTTGGTTACCCAAAAAAATAATGGCAAAGAAAATCTGCAGGGTTTTATAACCCGACAGATTATCGAAAAGGCCATGTATCACGGGTTAGATCACATTCCCATAAAGGAGTATATGACCACCGAAATGGCGTCTGTTGAATCCGACTCCGAGTTAGCCGAAATACAGGAAAAGATAATTGAAAATAAGCAGCGTATCCTTCCTGTTGTTGAGAAAGATATCATTTTAGGTGTGATTACCCGAACCGATCTGCTCAATATTCTGGTGCGGCAATCCAGGCACACGGGTTCAAATTCACCTGACCTGTTGAAGGAACACCTCCACGCAAGAACCAGGAACATCCTCAAGTTTATGAAAGAACGTCTTACACCGCGAATTATTGATATCCTTAAAAGCATCGGAGAAAAAGCCGAGGAAATCGGTTATGGCGCATATGTTGTCGGCGGATTCGTGCGCGACCTGTTTTTGTATCGGAATAATGAAGACATCGATATCGTCATCGAAGGAGACGGTATCGAATTTGCGAAAAAATATGCGAAAATCGTGGGTGCCCGTATTCATTCCCACGCAAAATTCGGTACTGCTGTAATTATATTTCCGGACGGTTTTAAAATTGATGTAGCTTCCGCCAGAATGGAATATTACAAATTCCCGGCAGCGCTTCCTACAATTGAAATGAGTTCTATAAAATTAGACCTTTATCGGCGAGACTTCACCATAAATACGTTGTCCATCCAGCTTAATCCCGATAGGTTCGGCCTGTTAATCGATTTTTTTTCGGCCCAGAAAGATCTTAAAGAAAAAATCATCAGAGTTTTGCACAATTTAAGTTTTGTGGAAGATCCAACCCGGGTTTTCCGTGCCATCAGGTTCGAACAGCGTTTCGGCTTTTCTATCGGAAAACTGACTTCAGGATTGATCGAAAATGCCGTAAAAATGGGTTTTTTCCAACGGCTCAGCGGAAGAAGGGTATTTACCGAATTGCGTCTGATTCTCGAAGAAGAAAATCCTTTACCGGCCATTTCAAGGATGAATGAATATCACCTCCTTCATGTTATTCACCCTTCCATAATATTGAATAATGATTTGATATCATTATTCAATTCGTCAAAGAAAGTGCTATCTTGGCATGATTTGCTTTTTCTTGAAGAACCTTATATGAAATGGGCTGTCTACTTTCTGGCACTGTTAAGATCCCGCGATAAAGAGACTGTCAGTGAAATCTGTAAGCGATTTGAAATCGCGCCGAGACATAGGAGCATCTTTTGCAAGGAACGCTTCGAGGCGGACAGGTTCATCTCATTGATGGAACGAAATCTTCCCGTAAAAAACAGTACCATTTACAGGGGAATTTCCGTTTTCAAGATCGAGCTGATTCTCTATATGATGGCAGCAACGAAAAACGAAGCGCTAAAACGATCCATCTCCAATTACTTTACACAGCTCAGGCACATCAAAACGTCGATAAAAGGGAAAGATCTGAAAAAACTCGGTCTCGAACCCGGTCCGATCTACCGTGAAATACTGGGGGCTGTCCTTGATGGTAAATTAAATGGCCGTATTAAAACACGCAGTGAAGAACTTGCCTTTGTAAAAGATTATGTTCAGTAATATAAACTTGAATCAGATTATTGTGATGATCGTTCCGCTTTTATTCGCCGTTACCATACATGAGGTTGCGCACGGATATATCGCTTTACGAATGGGAGATCGTACTGCACAAAAAGCCGGGAGATTGACGCTCAACCCCATTAAACACCTGGATTTCTTTGGATCGCTGCTATTGCCACTCATGTTAAAATTGACCGGTTCACCGGTAATATTTGGTTATGCCAAACCTGTACCGGTCAATTTTTCTAATCTTAGGGATGTTCGAAAAAGTACCATCTATGTTGCCTCGGCTGGAGTTTTGGCCAATTTTATACTTGCGTTTTTATCGGGGATTCTCTTTCAGATTCTGACCTATTATAAATTGTTTTGGCAAACATCCATCTTCAACCCTTTTATTATGGACCTTTATTCTATGCTATTTTACAGTGTGGTGATTAATTTGGTCCTTGCCATATTTAACTTGATCCCCATACCTCCCCTTGATGGAAGCAAAATACTTGCCATGTGTCTGCCTGCGCCATTAAGAATCCAATTTGCCCGTTTGGAACGATTCGGCATGGTCATCATTATTTTCTTGCTTCTAACAAATCTTCTGGATAAATTACTGTCATTTTTTTTGACCCCCATGTTCAATATTTTGCTGGGAAGATAGTGAAAACCGAGTTGATCATCAATGTTTTTGGTCTGGTATTCGAAACTTTTACAATATAACCGGTTAAATTTACAGTGTTCCATGGACACTTAAATCTGCGGCAGAGGAGATTCTAAATGACAGTGAAAAAAAGGATATTAAGCGGAATGCGTCCCACCGGACCACTTCACCTTGGCAATCTGCACGGCGCACTTGCTAACTGGGTAAACATGCAAGAACAGTATGATTGCTTTTTCTTTATCGCCGACTGGCATGCCCTGACCAGTGATTATGAAGATACCGGACATATCTCAGAATATGTCCGAAACATGTTAATAGACTGGCTGAGTTCTGGTCTATTGCCGGATAAAAGCACGCTTTTTATTCAATCACGCATCAAGGAACATGCTGAATTGTTTTTAGTTCTTTCCATGATAACACCGGTTCCATGGCTGGAGCGCAACCCCACTTACAAAGACCAGATTGTCCAACTCAGCAATAAGGATCTTTCTACTTTTGGGTTCCTTGGCTATCCGGTGCTCCAGGCTGCAGACATTATTATGTATAAGGCATATGGCGTCCCTGTTGGTGTTGATCAGGTGCCACACGTCGAGATCACGCGCGAAATCGCAAGGAGATTCAACCATTTTTACGGTGAAGTATTTCCGGAACCTGAATCGATTCTGACCCAAACCCCCAAAATACTCGGTATCGACAGACGTAAAATGAGTAAAAGTTATAACAATGCCATTTTCTTGTCAGACAGTCCCGACGAAATTGCCGCCAAAGTTTCAAAAATGCTGACAGATCCCCAACGCGCCAGAAAAAGTGATCCCGGCGATCCCGATGTATGTAATGTTTATGAGTTTCATAAGCTTTACAGCGACAACCAAACCGTCGAAAGAATAAACCAGGAATGCCGAACCGCTGAAATCGGGTGTGTTGAATGCAAAAAGATCATGGCCCGGTACCTGATTAACGCCCTTGAGCCCATGCGTGAAAAGAGAATATATTATGAAACACGGCCACATCTTGTTGACGAAATCATTGTAGATGGATGCGAGAAAGCCCGGAAAGTTGCTCAGCAAACCATGGCAGAAGTCAAAGCCGCCATCAAAATGTAAAATATGCCCCCTGACAACCCTGATAAAATAAGATGATAGACATGCAGGAAGAACTCTATAAAGTGCAAATTGATAACATTTTCGAAGGTCCAATGGATCTTTTGGTACATTTGATAAAAAAACATGAAATGGACATCTATGATATCCCCATTGCACTGATAACAGAGCAGTATCTCGAATACCTTCAGTGGATGAAAGCCATAAACATAGATGTTGCCGGTGACTTCATCTTAATGGCATCTACTTTGACGAAAATTAAATCTAGATTGCTCCTCCCGCTTCATGAAGATGAAACTGATGATGAAGATCCTCGACTGGAAATTGTCAAACCACTTGAAGAATACCTCCAAATGAAGTCAGCGGCCAATGACCTGATCGCAAGGAATCTTTTGGGAGAAGATACTTTTGTCAGAAATCCGAATCAGGAAAATCACTCGATGGATCAAGACGGCGAAATCATAAAAGTCGGTCTGTTTGAACTTATCGATGCGTTTCAAACAATACTTGAAAAAATATCTGAACATCGCGGTGTAGATATTATTACCGCAGATACGATTTCGGTCAGGGACAGAATCGTTCAAATCGTAGAAATTTTCGAAACCCGTAAATCGGTAACGTTTAATGAACTTTTTTCCATGAATACCGATAAAAGTGAGGTTGTTGTTACATTTCTTGCCATTCTTGAAATGGTCAGGCTCTCATTGATCAATATTGTCCAGAACACTCAAACCGGCATTATCAGACTCTTTTACCTGTAATGGAAAATATAAAATACATTATCGAAAGCCTCCTTCTAGTGGCCGAGGATCCGCTTACAATCGATCGTATCAAGAACATCCTCGCTCTGGCTGAGAAAAAAGAGATTCAAAACGCACTTGCCGAACTCTCATCTGAATATGAAAATCGAAAAGGGGGATTCTTTTTACGCGAAGTTGCCGGTGGATATCAGATCCGTACCCGTCCGGAATATAGAGAATGGATTAAACGGCTTATTCAACCCAAACCGTTGCGTCTCAGCAAACCCGCCCTTGAGACACTAGCCATTATCGCCTATAAACAACCTATAATTCGTAGTGATATAGAACATATTCGAGGCGTCAATTGCGGAGGGATTCTTCGCATGCTGCTCGAAAGAAAATTGGTACGGATTCTGGGAAGAAAGGCGATTCCGGGCCGGCCGCATATTTATGCAACCACAAAACAATTTCTTGAAGTATTCGATCTAAAAAATCTTGAAGACCTTCCAACACCCAAAGAAATTTCAGAACTCAGCAATGCGGCATTTGAAGATATGGATTAAGACGTTGTTTTAAATATGTTAAAAAGTGCTTGACTTAAAATTTATTAATACTTATATAAATAATGAATTTCCTTCAGTGGTCTGAAGCAACCCTAACCAATATGGCTCAACGGTTTATTCTTATTAAGGAGTCGTTATGAACCGATCCGATTTGATTAATGCCCTAAAAGATAAAGTGACGCTTAGTAGAAAAGATGCTGGAAAAGTCGTCGATACGTTTTTCGATGCATTAAAAGAAACACTTGCAAGAGGTGAACGGGTTGAAATCAGAGGCTTTGGCAGTTTTTCGGTAAAACAATACAAGCCATACACAGGACGAAACCCAAAAACCGGCGCCCAGATTCATGTCACTTCCAAAAAGTTACCCTTTTTCAAGGTCGGCAAAGAATTAAAGGAAAATGTAGACAAGCCATAATAGCGGGCGGTTAACTCAGAGGGAGAGTGCTACCTTCACACGGTAGAAGTCACTGGTTCAATCCCAGTACCGCCTACCAGTGAAATCAAGGGGTTATAGGTAATGTATAGCCCCTTTTTGTATGATTCAGCTGATGGACAAATTTACGTAAATGTCAATCCTGAAATCACGAATTCCGTTGGGTTTTGACAATAAACCAAGAATTTAAAAGGTTTTTTTTGTTGTATTGCAGCGGTTCACCCGTCTCATAATTCAACACACTGCCATTTGCTTGTTCTACAATGGCTTGACCGGCAGCAGTATCCCACTCCATCGTCGGTCCCAGTCTGGGATATATATCTGCCATACCTTCAGCCACCAGACACAGCTTCAACGAACTGCCGGACGAAATAACTTCCACCTTCATATGCTCCTTCCTCATGGTTTCCACAAAGGCTTCAAACTCCTTTGAAGGGTGAGAACGACTGCCTACGATGACTAACTGTGAGTCGTGAGTATCTGATGGCGTATCATAATACGGTAATCTATCGGATTGCTTTAAAATTTCCTTTAACACGCTGTCCTTCTCGATTTTAGAAGCTTTGCTTTCTAAGAGCCCGATGGCATTATTGTTTTTAAGTCTGTAAGAGCCGGAACCTTCAGATGCAAAATAGAAAACGTTATTCACCGGGGCATAAATGACCCCGAGAACCGGCCGATGTTGATATATCAAAGCGATATTTACAGTAAATTCTCCATTTCTCTTAATAAATTCCTTGGTGCCGTCCAAGGGATCGATCAGCCAGAAATACTCCCATGCGCGCCTTTCTTCAAAGGGGACGCCTTTTCCTTCTTCGCTCAGAACCGGGAGGTTTTTTCCAGACGGTTCGGTCAAATGATCAACAATGATGTCGTGGGAACGCTGGTCCGCAAGAGTTAGTGGTGACTGGTCCTCTTTGTACAAAACATCAAAATCCTGTTTATATATTTCTAGAATAGCCAGACCCGCCTCTCTTGAAGCCAATAACGCGGTTAACAGATGGTCGGTTAATTGATATGGTTTTTCTTCCATTGCACCTCTAATTTTGATTATCTTTCACGAATCACTTGCCACTACACGCAATTGACTGTTTACTATTTACTTTTCAAATGTATCCTTTCTGCCCCAGCAGCAGCAAAATTTCCTGGGCGGCTTCATCGGGTGTAAGATCGGCAGTGTCGATTCTCACCTCCGGTGATTCAGGAATCTCGTAGGGATCATCAACCCCGGTAAATCCTTTGATCAATCCGGCCCGGGCCTTGGCATACATCCCCTTTCGATCTCTTTTTTCACAAACCTTTATCGGGGTGGACACATGCACCTCGATAAAACCGCCGTAGTTTTCGATGGCGTTCCTGATTTCCGCCCTGGTGCCATTGTAAGGTGCAATGGGTGCGCAAATGGCGATGCCGCGATTCTTGGTGATCTCACCGGCCACAAAACCGATGCGCCGAACATTGGTATCTCTGTCCTCTTTGGAAAAACTAAGCTGGCTCGACAGATTTCGACGTACAATATCGCCGTCTAACAAAGTGACCGGCCGATCGCCCATTTCCAGAAAGCGCGCATAGAGCACTTTGGCAATGGTCGATTTTCCCGCACCTGAAAGGCCCGTGAAAAATATTGTAAAGCCCTGTTCATCCGGGGATGGATATGCTTTTTTCAATTCAGCCACTACCTCTGTGAACGTTGCCCACTCCGGTATTCTACGTCCTTTTCTGATTCGTTCACGAATATCAGAGCTTGAAAAAGAAATATACTGCTCTCCCTCGGGTATCTGATCTGAAGAACGATACTCATCTTCAAAAGGCAAATAGACGAGCTCTTCAAAAGGAATAATGGTCACACCGATATCTCCGCTGTGTTCCTCAGTCAATTCTTGGGCTGCACGGCTCTCGTAAAATGGCTTCCCGGCCGCATCTGTTCCCGGACTGGCATGGTCTCGTCCGATAACAAAATGAGTGCAACCATAATTTTTAGCAATGATGGTATGCAAAAGCGCCTCTCTAGCGCCGGCCAGACGCATGGAAAGAGGAAGCAGGTTAAGTACAAAAGAATCCGGCGGATAATGTCGGGTCATAGCCCTATAGCATCGGACTCTCGTGTAATGGTCAAAATCGCCGGGTTTTGTCATTCCGGTAACCGGAAGAAGGAGGAGATTGGCCTTGGCCTGCCGCATGGCGTTTACCGTCATTTCAAACTGAAGACGCTGGATGGGGTTTCGTGTCTGAAATCCCAAAATCCTCTTCCATTTTAGTTTTTGATACACACGCCGGATTTCCTGCGGTGTCATCCGAAGTTGTTTGAAGTCAAAGTGAAGGGGTATGCTTAAAACCTCGAGTTTACCCCCGACATAATAATCACCCTCAGTACTCAATAGATAATTGACGCCCTGATGCGTTGGGTCGGTGGTACCATATACCAACGATGCTTCTTTTTCCCGATCCACCGGCCACATATCCTCAATATGCATGATGGCCAGCAAGAATCCTTCGTGATCTCTTAACGTCACCGATTGGCCGACTTCCAGAGTTCGTGCCTTGGTGTCGGAAATGCCAAGGCATATCGGTATGGGCCAAAGAACGTTGCTTTGCAATCGCATGCGGTCAAGCACAGACTCATAGTCAGATCGGGTCATAAAGCCGTCAAGGGGAGAAAAGACCCCTGTTGCCAGGAGTTCGAGATCACAAAGTTGTCGGTCATTCAAGGTAATGTCCGGCAGGTTCAGGGAAATCTCCTTGAGTGTGGTGGCCCGCTCTTCATTTACGATCAATTGGACAGGGGGTCCGCCATGATATTCAAATGTTGATGCATTGTTCATTCAAAAGTTTCCAATCACCTGTTGAAGGGTTAACCGAAAAGGCTGTTTTTTATAGTTTAACCTAAATGAAAAATTCTAATTAGAATGGTGTTCTCTGTCAAGGAGAATAGAGGCAAAATTAGCACTATTGATTAAAAAGAAAAAAGCGGCCGATCAACTTATAGTAAAGCGATCAAACCGCCTTTTGTCAATGTTGGTTAGAGATGGTCTTAAACCGCGTCTTTGAGTTTCTTTCCGGCCTTAAAAGTTACAGCATTTCTTGCCTTGATCTTCATAGGTTCCCCGGTCTGAGGATTACGCCCTTTCCGAGCTTTTCTTCGAACTTTTGCAAAAGTACCAAACCCCACCAATGTAATTTTGCCGTCTTTTTTCTTCAACGCTTTTGTAACATTTGCCATAAAAGATTCCAGCGCTGCGCCAGCTGCAACTTTAGAAATTTTTGCATCCGTTGCCATAGCTTCGACCAATTCTGCTTTTGTCATCTGCTCCCTCCTTTTCTTAACGGTTCATTCATGCATTGTTCCCCCTTATTTTTTACGGGTTACAGCAACAAAGTTATAAAGTCAACAGGTAAAAGCCCGTGTAAAAAGGATTTAGGTAAAAAACATACTGACACAATAAAGGTGTAACCAATTGAGCGGACGGTGAGCTTATATTTGTTTAATTGATTCAAGATTGTCTATGCAAGATTCAGGTAATAGCCATTGGTGGCGTGGCAGGGATGATGCAAACCTGCACACTTCATCGATGTGGACGCCACTTTGTACAACGGCTTCATATTCTATGTCGAGAATTCTGTCTTCAAAGACGCTTGCATACCGTTGTATCGGTATTTCCCGAGTCGGTGGTTTCGTAATGTCTTTGGCATTAGCATAAAGCGCTTTTAAAAACAAATGGCCATCAGAATCGCGGGAGAGCATCGACATGGCCTTTGCGGCAAGAATCATCGAACTTTCCTTACAGACCTTCCAACTGCTCTGTTTCTCAACGAACCCGCTAATTGCAGCAGTTATTGTGCGCATTAGATTAATTCGTCGTGCAGCCAATAGACAGCAGAGGGCAACCCACGCCGCTGCCTTTGGATCCGAGTCAATTTTTTTCAAGTTCGTCTTGTATTTTTTCAAAACAAGACCATAAGGCTGATAGCATTTCCGGCATAAATACCCAGTCCCCAATGGGTTCGGGTATTTTTTATCCCGAATTGTGAAAAAGGAAATTTTTTCTTCGCATTTCTGGCAGTTCGGCATCTTTTTTCCGGTATTTAAAGTCTTCAAAACCATTTTGCCGCGTTATTTATGCAACGATGGGGTTTGTTTTAGACCAGAGTAACACAGGTGAAACGAAAGAACAATTGGGTACGTTTTATCCTTGACGATTTTATTAAAATTACGGTTTACTTTTGTGTAAGAATTACCCAAAAACCATCTTCATAAGGTCACTTTACTTTGTACATGTATTCGTAAATAGGTTAAGTATTTATAATTTGATTTATTCATTCTATGTATACAAAACTTCAAACTTCTGGACTTCAGCTTATACAAGATAGTGTCCAGATAAAAATACATCATCGTATATATGAATTAGAGCACTAAGTTCTTATGAAACCCATAGATAAAGGAGGATAAACAATGTCGGACACCATAGATCAAAAGATGGCATTGGCTTTCGCAAAGATGTCCAAATCAAGCGCTTTGAACAGATTATATGCGGCAAAAGTTAAAAGGGATGGAAACGTTTTGCTTTCCAAATTGCTGTATTCCATTTCACGGTCAGAAAAAATTCAGGATGGAGGATTAAGCGTATCCAGATAAGATTTTAGAGACTCAAAACGCTGAGGCGTTTCAAGTTCATTACCGGAATTGTGGTCAGTAATATTTACAACAACCGGTTCGTCCACGGATTCAGGCAAATGAAGTTCATCATCGGCGGTAATGGTGACAAAGGCGTCATTTCCTTTATACTCGACTTCTTTGACATACCACTCGAAACCACTGCAGCTCGATGATATCTTGAAACCATATGCTTCCATTGTTTGATCAAGTTCCATTTTCTTCTCTTTTCTTAAGTATTTCAGAGGTCGGGGTGTTTTTATTTATTAAAGGTAAAATCATGTTGTGAAACAATTACAAATATTCAGGCTGTATGTCAAGAATTAACCCGGGTGAACGCTTGAGTCCGATTCCTTTATATCTATTTACTCAAAGGCTTCGTAATAATCCGGAGTTACCCTGTCTCTGGATCGAAAAATATGGTATATAAAGAATTGGTGCAGTACTCCATAAAATCTGCCCACCCTTTTCCCAAATGAGGACCGAAAATGACCCATAATATTGATGCATCGAATGCAATGACCATAAAGCTTGAAAACATATTGGATGAACTGCCCGATATGTCGAAATTTGTCGATGACATTCGCAGGGCTCCCAAGAGACATTTTTCCCTTTCAAAAAGTGATACCGTCCTGGCCATAAAAAACGCCCTCAGATATATCCCTGAGCACTGGCACGATATGTTGGCCCCCGAGTTTCTCGACGAATTACTGACACGCGGCAGAATTTATGGTTACCGATTCAGACCTCCCGGCAATATCACCGGTCTTCCCATTGATAAATACAAGGGGCGGTGTGTCGAAGGCCGAGCCTTACAGGTGATGGTGGACAACAACCTCGACTTTGATATTGCGCTCTACCCTTACGAACTGGTCACCTATGGCGAAACCGGTCAGGTTTGTCAGAACTGGATGCAGTATCTATTGATCAAACGCTATCTGGAAGAACTCACCCGGGAGCAGACACTGGTGGTTTCGTCCGGTCACCCGCTGGGTCTTTTTGCATCCTGTCCCGATGCCCCGCGAGTTATTATAACCAACGGCCTCATGGTGGGAATGTTTGACGACCAGGAAAACTGGCACAGAGCAGCTGCGCTGGGAGTGGCCAACTACGGCCAGATGACCGCTGGTGGATGGATGTACATTGGTCCCCAGGGAATCGTTCATGGAACTTACAGTACCATCCTGAACGCCGCTCGCAAAAAATTTGGAATGTCTGCCGAGGGCGATCTTTCCGGACATCTCTTTGTGTCTTCCGGTCTCGGGGGAATGAGCGGCGCCCAGGGAAAATCCGTGGAAATAGCCCGGGGAGTAGGGATTATTGCTGAGGTTGACGATTCTCGAATCCGGACCCGGCACGATCAAGGCTGGGTAACTAAAATCGTTGATACACCGGGTGAAGCCTTCCTTTTGGCAAAGGAATACCAGGAAGAAAAAAGCAGCATCGCCATCGCTTTTTACGGCAATATCGTCGACCTGCTCGAATATGCGGTAAAAAATAATATTTTAATAGATCTCCTTTCTGACCAAACGTCCTGCCATGTGGCATATGACGGCGGCTATTGTCCTCAAGGCCTGACATTCGAACAGCGCACTGAAATGCTAAAAACCGATCACAACGGATTCAAAAAGATGGTGGATATTTCTCTGAGGCGTCATTTTGAACTCATTAAGACCCTGGTCAACCGCGGGACCTACTTTTTTGATTATGGAAACAGCTTTTTAAAAGCTGTCTTTGACGCGGGTGTCATTGAAATCTGCAAGAACGGCAAGGACGCCATAGACGGATTTATCTTTCCATCCTACGTGGAAGATATCATGGGGCCTATGATGTTCGACTATGGTTACGGCCCATTTCGTTGGGTTTGCCTCACTAAAAAGCCCGAAGACCTTGAAAAAACCGATCAGGCCGCCATGTCATGCATCGATCCAGAGCGACGCTTTCAGGACAAAGACAATTATATCTGGATCCGGGATGCAGAGAAAAACCGCCTTGTGGTTGGAACCCAGGCCAGAATCCTTTACCAGGACGCCATGGGCAGGATGAAGATTGCCCTGAAATTTAATGACATGGTCCGTAAAGGTGACATCGGCCCTGTTATGCTGGGCCGGGATCATCACGACACAGGCGGAACAGATTCGCCTTTCAGGGAAACGGCCAATATCAAAGACGGCAGCAATGTTATGGCAGAGATGGCAATCCACTGCTTTGCAGGAAATGCCTCAAGGGGTATGAGTATGGTTTCACTGCACAACGGTGGTGGTGTGGGCATTGGAAAAGCCGTTAACGGTGGTTTTGGTCTGGTCCTGGATGGGAGTGAACATGTGGATAATATTATCCGTCGGGCCATAACATGGGATGTCATGGGTGGTGTTGCCCGAAGGGCCTGGGCCAGAAATAAAAACGCCATTGAAACCAGCATCGCTTTTAACCTGGATGACCCGAAACTAAATCACATCACACTCCCGTTTATTCCCGACGACGCAATGATCGAAAAACTTGTATTAGATACATTGGATACAAGTTAGGGCTTCGCCCCAATTGGAATGATGGATTACTGGAATAATGGAGCAATGGGTTCTAACATAATGTAATTGTTGGGTTAATGGCAATTTTGTATTGACGATGAAATTAAAAATGGATAATATCCTTTTGAAAATCAACCTTCCAGTATTACAGTATTCCACTATTCCATTATTCCATTTCGAGGCAAGCGTTCAAGCCTCGTAAAATGCCCATTTTTTTTATCAAGTTGTAGAATTTTCGAAATGTTTTAGGGGAAATATAATGTTGATTGAAATGAAATTGAATGCGTTTTTGGACAAAACCGCTTCGAGTGATCCGGTCCCGGGTGGCGGCAGTATTTCAGCCCTGGCTGGGGCCTCTGCGGCCGGTCTCGTGGAAATGATTGCCAATATTACTGCCGGCGGAAAGGGACTTGAAGCAACCAAAACAGAAATGAAAGAAATCTCCGGAAAAGCTGCCGCGTTCCGGGAAAGATTATCCGAATGTATTGATCGGGATTCTAAGGCATATAACCAGGTCATTTCATCCTTTAAGATGCCAAAGAATAATGACGCCCAAGCAAAAACCAGGACCAGGGCCATTCAGGCGGCATTGAAACATGCTGCCGAAGTCCCCCTGTGGGTTGCGTCTGAAACACTAAAACTTATGACACTCGCAGAAATCGTGCTGAAAAAAGGGAACCCCAATGCCGTTACCGACGGGCTGGTGGCCGTCATGATGGCAAGGACAGCCATCTTGGGCGCACTGTGCAACGTAAAAATAAATTTAAAATCCATAACAGACACATCATACGTTTCAAAACTTAAAGCACAGGTCAGAGAAATGGAAACAACAGCGATGAAAAAGGAAAAAGACCTTTTGGCACTTGTAAACCTCTAAACGAATGAATCGCAGATTGAGAATTGAGGTGTTATACACTCTAACCGCCAGTGATGTACTTCTCAAGTTCCCGAATGGCAAATTGCTGATCAGAGATAATCTGCCTGACCACATCGCCAAGGGTAACGATACCGATTAACTGATTATTTTTCAAGACAGGTAAATGACGTATGCGTTTGGCCGTCATTAATGCCATACTTTCTTCGAGAGTAGAATTGGCATCGATATAAAACACCTCCCGTGTCATGAGTTCGCCCACAGATGTGTTTTTGGAAGATTTATCTTTCAGGATGACCTTACGGGCGTAATCACGTTCAGAGAAAATTCCCATCAGCTTCTCTTTTTCTATGACAAGCAGTGCCCCAACATTTTTTTCAGCCATTATTTGTAATGCGTTATATGTTGTTGCCTGGGGCGCAATAGACCAAATATCGCTGCCTTTAACTTGTAAGAGTTGTTCAACTGTACGCATGACTTGTATCTCCTCTCCCTATTGGCTTACCAACGAAATCTTATTATTGTAGGAAATAGCCTGTTGTGATAATAAAACCTCAATGCAGCAAAAGTCAAGGATACCCCGTATCCGGTGTATGGCAGACATTTAAAAAAAAACGCGGATATACTTATCAAGACATATGGATACTGTTAGAATTATTGGAACCGGTTCTTATGTACCTCCTACCATCCTGACGAATTTTGATTTACAGAAAATGGGCCTTGACACAACAGATGATTGGATCGTTCAGCGGACCGGTATTCGCGAGAGAAGAATTGCAGACCCGGAGGGGGTTCAAAAACCACACCCATTTCATATCAGAGCGTGGTATTTCTTACCATGATCCCAAATTTTAGATAATTACCGACATCATTTAATTGTAAAAAGATGTGTTAAAGATCACTTAAAAGCTCATCGAATTTCACACCGATCCCTCTTGAATCGACTCTTACAATTCTACCACCGACAGAGATGTCTTCTTCAATTTTGGGAGGCGATAAAATCATCTCAATTTGCTGATCAATATGAAAGCTAAAATCGGTCTGAATAAAAACGCCAGAATTGCTTATATTTTTAGTCATAAACATAAATGTAAAACCATTTTTTGAGAGTTCAACGGGGGTTGCAAAAGGTTTCCGGGGATACCCCCTTAATTCCAAACGGTTAGGGTGTCCTCTTAGCTTCAAAATTTTAGAGTGATACCAATTTGTAAGTCTTTCCAAAAGTTCACATCTTTTTTCTTCAGATATACCGGTAATCAATGACGACAGGTCTTTTCCATTTCTTTCATCGGATAATTTGGCAATTAATACTGCCTGGAGTTTTCGTCTTTCAGCTTCTGACATGAAAGAGATTATTTGGAACAAAAGAGAGTTGACTTCGTATATGTTAAATCTACCATTATTATTTGCCATATAAAAAGTTCCTATTTTTTTCCCTTCTTTTCGTACTTTTTAAGGACTTCGTTTAAAAGGCGTCTAATTTCTTCATTGCGGTCAGAAATGCGGTTTTCATACCTGTAACCATCAATACGCTTAACAGGTCTTCATCCAGAATTAGAAGAACTTTCGGTTTGTCAATAGCCATTTGGAATACATATTTTAATGAACAAAATAAATCAAGAAATTATATCGACAATTACTTCATATTCGACAGTAGATATATAACCTATATAATACATTCAACCCAAAACTACAGTGAAATGAAAACTCAATCAAACATAGCGCTTAATGGAACCTGCAACGGTGACGTTTTGGGCGGTTTATTACTGTGTACCGAGTAAAGCCTTCAGCGCTTTTGTTTGGGAAGTGGGTAGCTATAGGCCAGAAAAAAGCCCCTGGCGTGGGATACCAGAGGCTAAAGGAGGTCAGGCTGTGAAGAAATTATTATTAGCCTAAAACCTAAAGGATAATACCACATTGTGATATGTCAAGACGTTCTTAAACAAAGAGAAAGTGAGGGGCTTATTATGTAAGCAAGAGTCAGACAAAAAGTTAAAGGAAAAAGTAACCCATAAGGGAGGATCATATCCCGAAATGGAAAACGAACATCCCGGAAGGTTGACGATAAGAAAACAACCGGAAATGGTTCTTTACTCTATTTTTGCTTGTTTTTACAAATGCATGGGTATCGGTAAATTGATCGGTTGGATACAATCAAATTCTTACGGAAAATTCCATCACCGATTGGTTTTTTTTAGGGTGGTTTATAACAGGAAATTCGCAGCGGCAGAATGCTTAACTTAGCATTCTGCCGCAATTTTTATCTTTAATATTCGACTATCCGATGGATGTTGGTTTGCAGAGATGTTTGTCTTCCATGGCCACTCGGCCACACCCATCACATACGTATTTCATGGCAGATAATTTATCCTTGCACATATGCGAGTGTTCTGCCTTGTGAGATCCGCAAAAACTACAATTTTCCGCCTCGCCACAGGGGTTACACAAATGCCCGGGCGCATCCGCCGCCGCACCACAATTTTTACAGGTATAAGCCATAATAATATCCCTCCCATTTTTAAATATCGTTTGTTTACTAACTTATTCCATTAAAGTGCCATATTTTATATTTAGCTACGAAAAACGCATTGTCAAGCAAAGGGTGGGTATTAAATATTTAGGTTTCCCGGTTTTAAAATCATTGTCACCATTCAGGGGGCAGTTGTTTTCTCGAAACGTTGTTGACGAAGACACCGAAGTGAAGGAGAAATAACTGTCCCCCTGAACACATACAAATCGTCAGCGGCTGAGAATTAATCTTATTTCTCTAACCAAACCATAATAGGGTAAATTAAAAGGACCAGAACTGATTATCAAACCAGATTTTTTCCCTTAACGCTTTGTCAATATCCAGCAGCATGTTTAAATGATCGCGCTCCCAGGTTGTAAGCCATTCGTATAAGGCTTTGGCTTCGGGGTCGGATGCAGTTTTCGCGCTTTTTGCGTAAAGCTGAATGGCGCGTTCCTCCATGGCGATACCTGCGGAGATCGCAGCGGCTTCAAAACCGGCCGCCGAAATTTTCTCCTTAATTTCTCGTGTCAAAACCTTGGATGCAACGCTGCTGGTGTCTTTTTCATAAAGATCGCCGGAGATGAATTTTTTGTCTTTATGATATGCCTTGAACTGCTCGGACAGCGTTTGGATGTGCTTTTGCTCTTCCTTGGCCAACATGTCAAAAACTTCCTGAACCGCCTTGTTTTCGGCGTTTCCGGCAATGTTTTCATAAAATGCTTTTCCTCTTCGTTCCAGCAAAATCGCCTGCTTTAATATATTCAGCGTAGTATTTTCTTCCATAGCGTTTTCCTTCTCAAAATTTTGTTCTTGTTAACACCCTCAATATAAGGTTTCCAGACATTCCATGGTAAATGTCTTTATTTTATCAAAATGACCGTCGACAATCTTGGTCACCCATGTTGGATCCGCCAGAAGTGCACGGCCGATGGCCACCAGATCGAATTCGTCTCGCGAAAGGCGATCCAACACATCGTAAATGGTCTTTTCGGAACTTTTGGCTGTTTCTCCTTTAATCCGCATGCTGACAAAATCCGTATCCAAGCCCACGCTGCCCACGGTGATAACAGGTTTTCTTGTTATCTTTTTTGTCCAACCGGCCAGGTTCAAATCAGAACCGGGAAACTCAGGTTCAAAAAACCGCAATGAACTGCAGTGGAAAATATCCACACCCGCATCCAACAGGGGGGCTAAAAATGCTGCCAATTCTTGGGGCGTGTTCGCCAGTCTTGAATCAACACCTCCCATTTTCCATTGGGAAATGCGCAGACAAATCGGAAATTCTTTACCCACCTTATCTCTCACCGCCCGGATTAACTCGGATGCAAAATAGGTGCGTTCAGCCAAGGTTTCACCACCGAAGCGATCCGTCCTTTTATTGGTTCGGTCCCAAAAAAACTGGTCCACCAGGTAACCGTGGGCGCCGTTAATTTCGATTCCGTCAAATCCGATGTTTTTGGCCTGTTTCGCCGCCTTTGCAAATGCCAGGATGATGCCGTCAATATCATCCACCGACATTTCAACAGGAGGTTCGCCGTCTTCTATGGCTGGATGCGGAATTGACGAGGGACCGTAACTCGGCCGTTTTCGGTACGGTGCCATACCGCGCTGACGCACACTGCCGGCATGCCAAAGCTGTGGAAATATCTTACCTCCGGCGCTATGGACGTCTTCCACTACACGCTTCCAACCTTTTAAAGCCTTTTCCCCGAAAAAATTAGGAACATCCGGATAGGCATGGCCGGTGACGTCCACCACCGTTCCTTCTGTAATGATCAACCCCACATGGTTTTCCGCTCTTCTTCTGTAGTATTTTGCCACTTCGGGACCGGGAATGTGTTGGGGAGATCTGTTTCGGGTCATGGGTGCCATCACCACCCGACCGGGCAATTTTAGCGTTTTAAGTTTAAAAGGTTTGAGCAGGTCTTTAACATTCATGATGGTCATCTTTTAAAATTTGCACGAAATCAAAGGCTAAAATGATGATTTTACTTTTCGGCAAGAATTTTTCGCAATACATACTGAAGAATGCCGCCATTGACAAAGTAGTCGACGTCTATTTCCGTATCGAGTCGGGCAATAACCTCAAAAGAAATTTCTTTTCCGTCCGCTTTAATCGCTTTTACGGAAAGTTCCTTTCTCGGGTGAATATCTGCGATGCCTTCGATGAAGAAGGTTTCCGAGCCTGTCAGACCCAGGGTTTCCAGATTCTCATTTTCTTTAAACACCAGGGGCAGTACGCCCATCCCGACCAGGTTACTCCGGTGTATGCGCTCAAAAGACGTCGCAATCACCGCTTTGACTCCCAGAAGGGCCGTTCCCTTGGCGGCCCAGTCCCTGGAAGAACCGGTGCCGTATTCCTTACCGCCCAAAACCACCAGTGGTTTTGACTCCTGAATATATTCCATGGCCGCATCGTAGATAAACATTTGAGTTTTGTCCGGGAACTTGAGTGTAAAACTTCCCTCCTTAGGGGATACCAGTTTGTTTTTAATCCGGATATTACCAAACGTTCCCCGCATCATGACCTCGTGATTCCCCCTTCGCGAACCATACGAATTAAATGCTTCGGAAACGACATTTTCTTTGATAAGATACTTTCCGGCAGGATACTCGGCCGGTATGGCACCTGCAGGAGAAATATGGTCTGTGGTCACCGAATCTCCCAACATTAACAGCACGCCGGCATCCGCCACATCCAAAGTTTTGAGCTGGTCCAGACTGAAATTTTCAAAAAAAGGTGGTTTTTTGATGTAGGTGGACTTGGGATCCCACTCGAACGTTGTACTTTCCGCAACATTCAAAGAATGCCAGAATCGATCTCCATCAAAGATTTTACCGTATTCCTCTTTGAAGAACTCGTTTTTAACGTGTTTTTTGACCAGGCGGTCGATTTCATCATCACCAGGCCAGATATCTTTCAGATAGACCGGCTCTCCGTCTTCATCGAAGCCCAGGGGCTCCATGGTCAAATCGATATCGATCCTTCCGGCAATGGCAAATGCCACCAGCAGCAGGGGGGATGCCAGATAATTGGCTTTGATACTTTGGTGGATTCTGGCCTCGAAATTTCGGTTTCCCGACAGAACCGAAGCCACGGTGAGTTCGTTTTCAGCGATAGCTCTTTCAATCTCCGGATGCAAGGGGCCGCTGTTTCCGATACAGGTGGTACATCCAAAGGCCGCCAGATGAAAGCCCAGCATCTCCAGGTAAGGAATCAGGCCGGCGGCTTCCAGATATCGAACGACCACTTTGGATCCCGGCGCCAGGGACGTCTTCACATAATCCGGAACCTTCAATCCCTTATTCACGGCATTTTGGGCCAGAAGCCCTGCACCGATCAGGACAGAAGGATTCGAGGTATTCGTGCAGGATGTGATGGCGGCGATCACAATGCTCCCGTTGCCGATGCTTGCTTCTTTTCCGTTGATAGTCATTGCACACTTTTTAGCGTCAATGGGTTTACAAGACAACAGCCTGGCGGTCTGGCAGCCCGATTCATCGTGAAATGTGGACACGGCGCTCATTTCCGCATTTCGGTCATATTCACATTCCAGAACTTCAGCAAATTTGCCTTTTAAATCCTTTAACTCGATTCGGTCCTGGGGTCGGGCCGGACCCGCCAGCGAAGGCTTTACCGTGGAAAGATCCAGCTCGATCACTTCAGAGTATTCCGGCGTTTCATCGCCGGTGTAAAAAAGACCCTGGGCACGGGTGTAGATGTCCGTAAGAACCGCTCGATCTTCTCGATTCGTAAGTTTAAGATATTCCACGGTTTTCTCATCCACCGGGAAAAAACCGATTGTGGCACCGTATTCAGGGGTCATGTTTGCAATGGTGGCCCTGCCCGGAATAGTGAGCTTCTTCATCCCCGGACCAAAATATTCGACAAACTTTTCAACCACGTGATGTTTTCTGAGAAGTTCGGTAATGACCAGAACGAGGTCGGTGGCCGTAACCCCTTTTTCGAGTTCGCCGACCAACCGGACACCCACGACCTGGGGAATCGACATGTAATAGGGTTGTCCCAGCATGACGGCTTCTGCTTCGATGCCGCCAACCCCCCATCCCACCACACCAATGCCGTCAATCATGGTGGTGTGTGAATCGGTGCCGACCAACGTGTCGGGATACGCTGTCCAGCCGCCGTTTTGTTTTTGGGCCATCACCACATGGCCAATATACTCAAGGTTCACCTGGTGGCATATCCCGGAATTCGGCGGAACGACCCTGAAATTATCGAAGCTCTTCTGAGCCCATTTCAAAAGGGCGTATCTTTCCCCGTTCCGTTCGTATTCTTTGGCGACATTCTTTTCTAAAGAATCTGCTGTCCCGTAATGGTCCACCTGCACGGAGTGATCAACAATCAGGTCTACCGGAACCAGAGGATTGATCTTCATGGGATCTCCGCCAAGATCTTTGACCGCATCCCGCATGGCAGCCAGATCGACCACTGCCGGAACGCCGGTAAAGTCCTGCATCAGTACACGGGACGGATGAAACGGTATTTCCACGGGTTCGTCATATGACTTTTTCCATTGCGCGATATTTATGATATCTTGTTTCGTCACCGTCCGACCATCGAATTTTCTTAACAGATTCTCAACCAGTATTTTGATGGAAAACGGAAGTCGTTTGATATCGGCGATTCCTTTTTTCTCCAGCAGCGTGATATCCGCGATACTGTAATTTCTCCCATTGACTTCTATCTGCTTGATAAACTCTTTTTTGTCCATGACTGTCCTTTTCTCCAATACCCTCTTGTTGAATGCATGTTAATTTTCAATTTAGTTCCTTAAAAAAACCATGTCCTAACCCGGACAAACCAAAAAAAACAAATCACAAAAAACAAATAATATCCAATGACCAAAAAGAAAAATTCAAAACAATATTGTCTTTTTAGAAAATAGATAATCGCAAATGAAATCAGAAGATGAGAATGTTAGAAAGTGAGAAGTTTGGAAATCAAAAAAATGTGCGAACTTTCTGATCTTCTAACATTCTTATTTTTCAACATGTCTGTGTTTATCCGTGGTTTCCCTTATCCTCTTTTCTCGTTTCTCTTTTCTATTTCCGGCTAAAAGGTTTTGATCATTGAAATTTTGAATTTCGAATTTATTTGGAATTTGGTGCTTGTGTTTTGTTTTTTGGCCATAAAATGCACAAAATTTACAAATATGATTAAATTTTAAACTGAGCATTATTTTCCCCTGAACCTCAGGTGTCAATAGACCCCCCTCACGTAAATCCCGACCCGGCGGTGCAGGTATAGCAGTGGTCAGCCGTCGCAATATGACTGCCGGGTTCCGGGGGTCCCGGCATTTCAGATACATGGATTTTAAGCCCGCCCATAAAAAGTCCCTTAGCAAGATTAAAGTCACAATCATAAAGATAGCCGTCCCAGGAAATTGAGACCAGCGACCGGCACATCAAACCGTCCACCGCGCAGTCATTGAAGCTTGAATAAAGTTTCTTCACATAACTATCCAGATTGTCTGTTTTGATCAGCCATTGGCGAAACCTGCCCAGAGGAACATTGGCAAAGTTAAACAGGTTGTTGAAAACAATCCCCCATTTTCTTTTCAGCACCTGGCGGAATCTCTTTTCTGTTTGAACCTGATCCGGCGGTAGAAATGCGCCGGTGGGATTGGATACCAGGTTCAGCTCAAGACCGGTGCCTTCGTGTCCGTATCCCAAACTGTTCAGTTTTTTCAGTGCGTCGATACAAATTTGAAATATACCGTCGCCCCTTTGTGAATCGGTCTGAATTTCATTTAAAGAAGGAAAAGAGGCCACAATGACCACGCGTTTTTCGCTTAAAAATTTCATAAGATGGTCTCTTTTGCCATCATTTAACACCGAAAGATTCGAACGAAGCATCATCCGGGGAGAAAATTCAGAGACACCTTCAATCAATGTTTTGATATGGGGGTTTAATTCAGGTGCGCCGCCGGTAATATCGATGATTTTAAATCCGCCCCTTTGGGCATAGGATATAACCTCCTGGATGATTCCCAAATCCATGTTTTCTTTACGATCAGGGCCTGCATCGAGATGACAGTGTCTGCAGGTCTGGTTGCAAAGAAATCCCAGGTTAACCTGCAGTGTCCGGGTGATTTCCCGATCCAGTTTTAGTCCATGACGGGAGAGCGTTAGGCTGAAAGGCGCGACGACGGTGCCCTCTTTTTCGGACATCTGCTGCCTTTCAATGGATGATTTGTCTGACAATTTCTCGTTTAACATTTTCCAAATCCCATGATATTTGTCTCACATGGAAATTTTTTCGGCAATATTACGCATCTGAACGCCGTGCACCAGCGATGATCCGCCCCGTATGACCGCAGCAACATGGACGGCCTCGGTCATCTCTTCAAGATTGGAGCCCTTTTCGAGGCATGCCTGTGTATACGCATCGATACAGTAAGGACATTGTACGGTATGGGCCACAGCCAGGGCAATCAGGCATTTCTCCCTTTCCGTGAGTTCCCCTTCTGCAAATACAGCGCCGTAGTAATCGAAAAACTTCTTAGCCAAGTCCGGCGAATTTTTACCAATTTCCTCAAACTTCGGCAGATCTTCGGGTTTGTAGTACGTCTCCATGTTTGTATGTCCTTTCTACTTATTTTTTCAAATGTATTACATTACCGCCCATTCGCTCCACTCATTAGAGACGCAAAGTACACAGAGAGTTTTATCTTATTTCTTTTCTCTGAGAGGGCGAAAAGAAATAAACCCATGCCCTTAGGACCGATCTTGCTGAATTCGATCAACCCAGATACTCGACTTGAAGACGTAGCCTCAAAATAAGGCTTTTCAGAATGCCTTTATATGAAGCGAAGCTTCTGAAATCTTCTGTTTGCCGCCCTCTCAGCGGCAAACAGAAGATTTTAATTATCTCTGCGTTCTTTGCGCCTTTGCGGTGAATCTTTTTCTATTTATTCTTCACACGTTTCAGGACCGCAGGCACGCCCTTTGAGATTGAAAAAGAATTTGAGTCCTTTTTTAATCTTATCTGAAAAAATCTTAGGTGTAAAAAATGTTCCGGCAATCTTCTTGTTGATTTCTCCGATGGTCGGATACGGATGGACGGCTGCCGCCAAAGTTGAAAGTTTTACTTTTCCGTTTAAAACCGCCACCCATTCACTAACCAGGTCTCCTGCATGGGGACCGACAATCTGAACTCCGATGGGTTTTTCTTTTTCATTCAGAAGCATCTTGATTTTTCCGATTCTTTCGTCCTCGGCAAGGCTCCGGTCATTGTCCTTAAACTCTTCGATCCAGATTGAATAGTCAATCCCGGCAGCCGTTGCGGATCTTTCGTTCATTCCGATACTCGACAATTCAGGATCGGTATAGGTGCACCAGGGCAAATAAGTGTAGTCTGTTTTCCGGGGAAGGCGAAAAATGGCATTGCTGACAACAATTCCTCCCTCGTATCCGGCTGCATGTGTAAACAGGAAACCGCCGTTCACATCTCCGGCAGCATAAATATGCTTGTGGTTTGTTCTCAACCGCTTATCGACTTCGATGCCGGCTCGGTTGACCTTGATACCGATACCTTCCAGGCCCAACCCATGGATGTTGGGTGTTCTCCCCACCGCAACCAGAATCGTCTCTGAATTAAGACGAACCGTTTTTCCTTCTATGTCCTTGAGAGTCACTTCTTTATCATCGCCGAGATTTTTTACGGCTTCAATGGATGAATTTAAATGGAATACCACCCCTTCAGATTCCATCACCTGTTTGACCGTATCGGCCATATCTTTATCTTCTTTTCCTAGAATCTGATCGCTACGATCAACGATATAAACCTTGGTCCCGAGACGGTTGAATGCTTGCCCCATCTCGATCCCGATAGGACCGCCGCCAAAAATAATCATCGAATTCGGTAAACGGTCCAGGTAAAATATCTCTTTGTTGGTAATATAATCGATGGTATCCAGTCCCTCTATGGGGGGAACAAACGGCGAAGAGCCGGTGGCAATCACCCAGCTTTTTGCCGAAACCGTTTTTCCGTTCAAACGAACGCTATGTTCATCCGTAAATACAGGTTCTCCAAATTCTACTTTTGCACCGAGATTGCAGAATCTCTCTTCGGAATCGTGCTTCTGAATGACACCGATTACGGATTTGATTCTATTGGATATTGTTTTAAAATCGACTGAAGGAACGTCGACATAAGGAAGTCCGTATTTTTCGGCGGTCTTCATCATATGGTAAACATGGGCGGTCTTGATGAGCGTTTTACTGGGAACGCACCCAAAATGTAGGCAGTCGCCGCCGAGTTCTTTTTCCTTTTCAATGAGAATGGTCTTGGCACCGAGTTGTGCCGCACCGGACGTGACGGTCAAGCCGGCCGCTCCGCCGCCGATAACCCCGATGTCATATTCATAATCGGCCATGATGCGCTCCTTTTATCAAAGGTCCTATAGATTTTGTTGATTATACATCCAAGGTTGTTTTGGACATATTTTGAAGATTTGTCGAGGTTTCGCGCAAATCCTTACATTAAATATTTCACAGGTTGGGGTGTTTTTATTGTAAACACATGCAACTCAGATATTAGCGGAATGGATAATGTTTTTTTTAAAAGCGTGTACTGTTTGAGTGGTTTAGGGACCGTTAGAAAGAACAGACGCATACCGTAACATTTCAACAGCAAGAAAGTGTCTGTTTCAATTCGATCCCATTGTTTTGATATTGATATCCGTTCTTTCTTTACGATCCTTTAACCACGAGTTTACACGGTTTTAAAAAAAAGATTGTCCATGGAGCGATTTAACAAACAATAGACCTTCCCCATTTTGTTTACAATCAAATTAGGTCATAGTTTACGGTTACCAAATCGTTTCAGGAAGCATAAATAGAACATTTCCGCACCCCCATGGCCGCTTCCTGAAGCGCCTCGGCAAAGGTCGGGTGGCCGTGAACGGTCCGGGCGATGTCTTCGGAACTTGCCCCGAATTCAATGGCCAGAACACATTCGGCAATCATATCGGCCGCTCGCGGCCCAATGATGTGCACCCCTAAAATTCGGTCGGTTTTGGAATGGGCGATGAGCTTGACAAAGCCGTCCTTCTCCCCCATACACCGGGCACGCCCGGCACCGGAGAAAGGATACGTGCCCACACAGTAGGGAATATTTCTCTCTTTAACCTGTTCTTCGGTCAGCCCGACACTGGCCACCTCCGGCCAGGTGTACACTACCGCGGGAATGGCATCGTAATTCACTTCACCGGGGAGCCCGGCAATGCATTCCACCGCAGCGATACCCTCGGCAGACGCTTTGTGGGCCAGCATGGGGCCCGGAATGAGATCTCCGATGGCATAGACGGTAGAAATGTTGGTGCGATAAGATTCGTCCACCAGAACATGGCCGGTTTTAGCGTCTGTCTTAACACCGACGTCTTCCAGTCCGAGATTTTGTGTCAGGGGTCTTCTACCAACGGAAACCAGCAGTCGATCACAGGACAGGGTCTCTTTTTTGTCCTTATTTTCCAGGGTCACCCGAACATTGTTTTTTTGAATTTTGGCGCCTGAAACCCGGGTGTTGAGACGAATTTCAAGCCCCTGTTTTCTGAGTATCCGGTCCAGAGTCCGGCCCACCTGCCCGTCCATGGTTGTTGCAATTTGAGGCAGCATTTCCACCACGGTTACCTTTGCCCCGAGACGCAGCCACACGGACCCCAGTTCAAGACCGATATAGCCTCCACCCACAATTCCCAAATGTTTGGGAACCGTTTTAAACTCAAGTGCCTCGGTGGAAGTGACGATCCGTTTCCCGTCAAATTCAAGACCCGGAACCTGGACCGGCGAACTTCCGGTGGCCAGAATAATTGATTTCGCCTGGAGGGTTTGGGCGGTTTTTTTCCGGGCAGAACCGGTATTTTGTCGAAGTTCAACGCGATCCTCTCCGGCAAGGCGGGCGGTCCCTTTGAAAATTTCTATGTTATTCCCTTCCAGAAGTTTGTGGACGTTTCCGGTCAGTTCTTTAACAACCTGTTCTTTACGCGCCATCATGGCGGAAAGGTCGACGGTCAATTTCCCGGTTTTTATGCCATGTTCGGCAAGGTGATCCTTGGCCAGGTGATAGTACTCACTGGAATCGAGCAGGGCTTTGCTCGGAATACAGCCCACATTCAGACAAACGCCGCCCAGACGGGCCTCCTTTTCAATGCAGGCGGTTTTCAGTCCCAACTGGGCCGCCCGAACCGACGCCACATACCCTCCCGGACCGCTCCCGATAACAATAAGGTCGTAGATCTCTTTTTTCGCCATTTTTATATCTCCATCATGATCCTTTCGGGATTTTCAATACATTCTTTGATCCTCACCAGAAAGGTGACCGCTTCCCTTCCGTCCACGATGCGGTGATCGTAGCTCAACGCCACATACATCATGGGCCTGATGTCTATTTTATCTTCCACAACCACTGGCCGCTTTTCAATTTTGTGCATCCCCAAGATGCCGCTTTGGGGTGTATTTAAAATGGGCGTACTGAGTAGAGAACCGAAGACACCGCCGTTTGTAATGGTAAATGTGCCGCCCTCGAGGTCGGCCAGCTCAAGGCGATTGTTTTTAATTTTATCCACAAAATCAACGATAGCCTGTTCCAATTCGGCAAAACTTAATGTGTCCGCATTTCGAATAACCGGCACCACCAGCCCTTTGCCGGTACCGATGGCAATGCCGACATGGTAATAATTGTGGTAAACAATATCATTGCCGTCAACAAATGCATTAATCTGCGGGAATTCTTTCAGTGCTTCGACGCTGGCCTTGATAAAGAAAGACATGAATCCCAAAGAAACCCCGTGTTTTTCTTTGAAGGCCTCCTTGAATTGTGTGCGAATGGCCATGGTATGGGTCATATCGATCTCGTTAAAGGTCGTGAGCATGGCGGTGGAGTGCTTGGCTTCAAGAAGGCGTGATGCAATCGTCCGCCTAATCGGGCTCATGGGCTTTCGGGTAACGTCTTCCATCCTGGACGGAATCGCTTTGGCCAAAGATTCAGACGCAAGCGGAGCAGCATCCGTTGTCTTTGGAGGCGTAGGTGATGGGGCCGGAACAGCCTGGGGAGCCTGTTCCAGATAAAGAAGCACATCCCCTTTGGTAATCCTGTTCCCCGGACCGGTACCTTTGATGCCGGATATATCAACATTTTTTTCGGCGACCAGTCGACGGACAGCAGGAGACAGAATCGGCCGGAAATCTTCCGATTCCGGTTTCAGCGGCGTTTCTTCAGCCTTCTCCGGCAATTCCTCAACCTTCACCGGAACTTCTTCAGCCGTCACCGATGCCGGTGCTTCCGTTGCTTCCGGACCTGGCAAAGGCGCTTCCACGACCTTCTCCGGAAGTGCCGGCTCCGGTTCCGGAGAGGGGATCGCTTCGGTGGCAATGGTGCCGACTTTCGTGCCGATGGAAACCGTCTCTCCTTCAAAAACCAGGATCTTTAAAATCCCGGATGCTTCCGCCACGATCTCCAGGGTGACCTTGTCGGTTTCAACCACAAAAATCGGCTCATCTTTTTGAACCGGCTCACCGTCCTTTTTATACCACTGCACAAGGACCGCTTCCTGAACCGATTCACCCACACTCGGAATTTTGATCTCTACTTCCATGATGACTCCTTTGGGCTTTCAACTTTGAGCCTTTCCAATTGCTTTGTCTGTTACGGCGGCTTGTTCTTTCCGATAGATACTGGGGAAACCTGTTGCCGGGCTGGCCGCAGCGTTTCGACCGATATATTCCATTGGTTTTCCAATTAATTTTTCGAGACGCGGACGCACAAAAAACCATGCCCCCATGTTCTCCGGTTCTTCCTGGACCCAAATAAATTGCTGAACCCGTTTGTATTTTCGGATGACGGCTTCTAATTGTGTTTCCGGAAACGGATAGAACTGTTCCAAGCGAACGATGGCGGTATCGGTCTTTTTCATTTCCCGGCGTCTTTGAAGTAGTTCATAATATATTTTACCGCTGCAAAAAAGAATGCGGCGGGGTGATTTAACGGGATCCGGATCTTCAAGAACTTCTTTGAAAGCACCCGAAGACATATCTTTTAAATCAGAAACCGCCAGCGGATTTCGTAGAAGACTTTTCGGTGTCATGATAATTAACGGCTTTCGAAACTTGGCTTTTACCTGACGGCGGAGAAGATGAAAGTACTGCGCCGGCGTGGTGAGATTACAGACCTGGATGTTGTCTTGAGCACACAACTGGAGAAAGCGCTCGAGACGGGCGCTGGAGTGTTCAGGCCCCAGACCTTCCCAACCATGGGGGAGCAACAAAACCAAACCGCTAAAACGCTGCCATTTGGTTTGTCCGCTGGCAATGTATAGATCGATGACTGCCTGGGCGTTATTGGCAAAGTCCCCGAACTGTGCTTCCCAAATCACAAGCCCCCGGGGTTGTGCCATGGAGTAGCCGTATTCAAAACCTAAAACGCCGACTTCGGAAAGCAGACTGTTATAGACGGAAAATGTTGCCTGAGCTTTATCGAGCGCATTGAGCGGCGTATATTCATCGCCGGTTTTGGTATCGACGAGAACACTATGTCGCTGGGCGAAAGTACCGCGTGCGCTGTCCTGTCCGCTTAAACGAATCGGGTCGCCCTCAACCAGCAGGGAGGAAAAGGCCAGAGCTTCTGCATTGGCCCAATCGATACTCTTTCCTTTTTCCACGCTGTCCAACCGATTTTTCAGCAGGCGAACCAATTTTGTATTCGCGGAAAAATCAGCCGGGAACATATTCAACTTGCGGGCAAGAGCAACGAGTTTTTCACCGGAAACGCCGGTTTCCAGAGGGTCATGGGTATAGCGTCCGTGAAAATTTTTCCAGTTTTCATAAAACCGGGTTTGAGGGAAAACGCAGGCACTGGATCGAACCGTCTCCAGAGCATCTTCCAATTCACGGTTTATATTTTGTTCCAGAACATCCACATCCGCTTTTCGGGTAAGGCCCTGCTCTATCAGTTCCCCCGAATACACCGTGTTTAAAGAGGTACGGCTCCGAATCCGCTCATACATCTGAGGTTGTGTAAAATAGGGCTCGTCGCCTTCGTTGTGGCCATACTTGCGAAAGCAGATGATATCGATGACCACATCCTTGTTGAAGGTTTTCCGGTAATCCACGGCAAGCCGGACCGCGTGAACAACGGCTTCCGGATCTTCGCCGTGAACATGAAAAATCGGGACCATCAGCATCTTGGCTACATCCGTTGCGTAGCGGGTGGATCGGGCATGTTCAGGAAGTGTTGTATAACCGATCTGATTGTTGATCACCAGATGGATGGTGCCCCCGGTTTTGTATCCGGTAAGCTGCGACATGTTCAGGGTTTCGGTAACCACGCCCTGTCCGGAAAAAGCGGCATCACCATGGATAAGAAGGGATAAAACCGCGTTTTTTTTGTCGTCGCCCAGAATATCCTGTCGTGCTCTCACAAATCCTTGAACCACCGGATTGACGGATTCCAAATGGCTGGGATTGTTGACAAGAAAGAAACGCAGCGGTTCACCCCGTCGGGTCTTTATATCTGCAAGATACCCGTTATGGTATTTGACATCCCCGGCGCCAAAAACTTCGTCCGGATCGTAACAGCTTTCAAATTCGGTAAAAATTTCCTCAAAAGACTTGTTCAGCACATGGGCTTGAATATTCAAGCGTCCCCGATGGGCCATCCCCAGAATGATTTCCCGGCAACCCTGTGATGCAGCCCTGTCGGCAAGAACATCGAGCATGGCAACAACCGCTTCAGCACCTTCGAGTGAAAATCTTGTCTGGCCCAGATATTTTTTGTGGAGAAATTGTTCGAAAAGGGTGGCCCGATAAAGTCTTTCCATGATCCTGAGTTTGTCATCGGATTTTAGATCGGGCTTGTTCCGAACAGGTTCCATCCGGTCTTGAAGCCATTTGCGCTCTTGCGGATCCTGCATATGCATGAACTCCACGCCGATGGAACGGCAGTATGTCTCTTTGAGCGTGTTGATAATATCTTTTAATGAACCGCGATGGTTTTCAATCAGGCCTTTTGCATAAAATTTCGTTTCCAGATCTTCCAGGGTGAGATCAAATGCGGAAAGGTTCAACAGTGGATGATCCGTAGGACATGCGGTCAAAGGATCGAGGCAGGCCAGCAGATGTCCGATTTCACGATACCGTCTTATGAGTGCATCCACACGGGATTGTTTTAAAACCTGTTTTTCGTCATAGACGGCATCGGCCTCCCGATCCATGCCGTGACCCATTTCAAAGCCTTCAAAAAAAAAGCGCCAGTCACGGGAAACCTCACTGGGATCGGCTTTCCATTTCTCGTATTGCGAGTCAATATAGTCTTTGCTCAGGGTTTCAGAGAGGTTCATGGAGGTGTTCCTTAAACCATTTCACCACCAATTTAGAGGTCTGAGTACGATGAATCTCGGCACTGAACATGTGATCAGCACCCGGTATTACAATCAATTCCGTATATTCAGGATTCAATGTTTTGACCAGATACGCATCCTGAACCGGAATGACTTCGTCGGCATCACCGTGAACAACCATCAGTGGTATTTCTAATAATTTTACGGTTTCCGGAAGATCATACTGCTTGGCGTCTGCAAAAAATTTCGTTGAAAGTTGCAATGAACGGCCCCGACTGTTGAACGATACCCTGCCGGAGTCCTCAAGTTCCTTTAGCTGTTTTTTACTGAAAAAATGGGTGGCGTTCAGCCCTGATAATCGACCGGCCAGTGCACACACGGCCTTCACAGTCCTGGTTCGGGCTGCTGTGAGAACGGCAATGACCGCCCCCATGCTGTGCCCTGCAAGCCCGATCCGGCTGGCACCTTTTTCAGCGATAACGGTGGCGGCGGTCTGCATTTCGGTGATCTGTTTGGAATAGTTGGACGCCGAAAATTCGCCCTCGCTCTGCCCGTTTCCGGAAAAGTCAAACCGCAGAGCCAAAACATCTTTTTCAGCCAGTTCAGTGCAGATCTCACGGATAATGCGGGTATGCCGGGAGCATGTGAAACAATGGCCAAAAACCACCCCGCAACCGGCAGGCCGATCGGGTAGATGGAGCGTACCGGCAAGTTTTTCGCCTTGCTGATTGTAAAAATGAATTGGCTGTTCCATGAATGATCATTTAAAAGAACCTTTAACCACAATTGAGCAATGACACCCAATCAGGTATTAATCACCCTGCTCTGCCATATGGTCATCGTAGAGACCTTCTAAAAAGAGTTTGTGTTTTGCCTCCTCCTGGCAAAGCACCTTGAGAAGCTTTATATTCTCAGGGTTATCGGTCTTTTTCTGAAGTTCATTATACATCTTAAGAGCCTGCTCTTCACGCTTCATGGCAAGACGCAGAATGTCTATATAATTCATGCCGTCTTCATATTTAAGTTCGACCATATAATCACTGCGTTTCATATCCGGAATCCACTTGAATTCGTATTCTTCAACAAGCGCTTTGTTGTCTCCCAGATTTTTTAGAATGCTTTCATGCTTTTTTTCTTCTTCTGCCATCTCAAGCAACGAATCTTTTACACCTGAAAAGGATGTCCGCCCGGCCAGATCTGTATAAAAAGCTGCGGCTTCTCTTTCTTTTTCGATTGCGAATTCGATCAGTACCTCAAAAGATTCAAATGTCATAAAACCCCTCCTTTAATATTTTTCATTTATCTACAGCATTGAATTGTTAAACGGATGCTTTAAAACTGATCAACAAATAACATCCGGCACGGCCTTATCTGTTAACAGAGGATCATACCAGAATTTTTTGTTTTTGTAATAATTTAGTCTCTTGAAACAAGTCGATTTCAAAAGAGCTTCAGGTATTACTTGGTTTTTAATTCCTGTGGGGCAAAGCAATAAAAGATCTTTAAAACGTCGCATCCATAGTCTTATTTTTGCAGGATATCTTGAAAGAATCAATCATTTATTTCAAATTAAAGTAAAAACTATTCGCTGGGTGCATAATAGCATCGTTTAGGAGATGTCACCTTCCCCTGCTTTTTCAAAGTACTAATGACCTTCGAGACCGTCTTGCTCTCTTCACCGATAATTTCGGCCACTTCACCGGGTCTTACCGGTTTGCCGGCCTTTTTCATTGCATCCAGAATTTTTTTCTCCATTCTTTACCCCCTTAAGTGTCATTACGCTGCTTTGTCGTCACACATTTAATGTCAAGTTAGTTCGCTTCGCTCTTATTCCCAATATTCCAGCATTCCAACATTCCATTCTTCCATACCGGTGGCATGAATAAATTGCCATTAAAGAACTTGTAATTTTATTAACTCATAGAATTTCCGAAACGTCTAATTATTGGTGTACAATCAATGAGCGTTCTATTTTAACATTTACGAATCGAGTTCTTTTTTAAGCCATACCTTTATTTCACCTTCAATCGAGTAAACACCTCTGGCATTGCCGTTAATTTCGACATACCGTTTTTTCAGCACTTCCGGAATCTCTATCTCAGCCAATTCCTTCGCTTCCTCGGAATTTCTCTGTACGAGATAGATAATAGGAGTATCTTTCCAGGTGTTGACCACAAAATAATGCGCTGTATCATCCTTGGACCGGATAACGTAATTGCCGCCGGCCCAGTTGTTACCCCATTCAAGATAGAGTCGGACCGCTTCTTCCGGTGTCATGTCCCAATCTATGGCATTGAGAAGATGCTGATTCTTCTTAATATCGTCTAATTTCATCATCATATACCTCCACTACAAATGATAACGGTTTTCGTAATATACCCTATTTTATAAAGCAATTAATGTGCCACAAGAATTACACCGAATGATAATAGATGCTCCATATGGTGTTATGGGAAATTATTGTTTACCACTTGAACATGCCAAGAAAATATTTTACTGTACGATGGTGGAATGAGATATTGAAATGATCATTGATATTCGTTGATAAAGAGCCACTTACGCTTATCCAGTAACGGCAAGTCAAATTTTACGCCATCTTGTTTTTAAAATTTGGATCGATTCCAACAGCGACCCAATGTTGGATTTTATTTCCACCGATCCATTTAAAAAAGGATTCCAACTTTGCATTATGAGACAGATTTGTATCATAACAATTATGAAACACCGGGATGCAGAAACAGGGCAAACATATGAGCTGGCATAAATTTTGATAAGTCTATTTGATAAGTCCAGATGAATCAGATCCGGAGCGCTTTCCATTATCCAGGGCACACTGAATGTTCGGAATGTAATTCTTATGTTCACTAAATACAGCGCAAAACCGATAAAAGCCTCTTTTTCGGCAAAAGATGGGATTAAATTTCTGGTAACAGCCGGATTAATCGTGTGGTTTATGTTTGTCAGTACCGGCAGGTTGGAATACAATTGGCAGTGGTATCGTATCCCAAAGTATCTTTTTACATTTATCGACGGTTCGTTTGTAGCAGGTCCCCTTCTTGATGGTATTTTAGTCACACTGAAAATTACCGCCATGAGCTTGGTAATCTCAAGCATTTTCGGTCTGGTTACCGCACTTTTTCGGCTCTCAGATTCTTTTGCAGCCCGTTCACTGTCCCGGGTCTATATGGAACTTGTCAGAAACACACCGCTCCTTGTGCAGATTTTTTTTATTTATTTCGTTATTTCGCCGGTACTCGGATTCAGCAGATTTACCTCTGCTGTACTGGCATTGAGTCTTTTTGAAGGCGCGTATGCATCGGAAATCTTTCGGGCCGGGATTCTTTCTATTTATAAAGGTCAGTGGGAAGCAGCATACAGCATCGGCCTTAATCGCTGGAATACGTATCGTCATGTCATTCTACCCCAAGCCATCCGTCATATGCTTCCTCCCCTTGCAAGTCAGGCCATATCGCTGATTAAGGATTCCGCCTTAGTCAGCACCATCGCGATTTATGATTTGACCATGCAGGGTCAACAAATTATCGCGGAAACATACATGGTTTTCGAGCTATGGTTTACCATCGCAGCCATATATCTATTGATGACGGCGACATTATCCATCACCGTTAATATTATGGAAAAACGCCTTACCGTTGAAGCGTAAACCCTTAATTTTGCACGGGTCGGAGGCTTTCATATGCAAGGCATTTAAGGGTGAAGCCATAGTATAAACTATTGCGAACCCTTAATAACGCAGCAAATGAAAGCCTCCGGCTCGTGCATTGGGTGAAAATTGATGAGTAAAAAATATCATCATCCAATATACCATTTGGGTAAAATATCTGGTCAAATGATCTTGTTTAAACCCTGTTCAATTAAGTATTTTAAAGGTTCTCATCAATTTTTATGCAAGATTCAGATAAAACCTTAAGCACATTATTTACCATTTCGCATTTAATAGAAAAAGGAGAATAAAATGAATTTTCTTTCACCCTTGCGAGCTTGTGTGCTGGCAACTGCAATACTGATGATGATGATCGCATGCAACAATAACTCCTCCCCAGCCAACCAGGCCGAAGAAAAAGAAAGCGTTATCGAACAGGTTCAAAAGCGCGGTGCTCTCCGGGTGGGCATGTCGACCTTTGTGCCATGGGCCATGAAGGACAAAACCGGAAATCTTATCGGTTTTGAGATTGACGTCGCAAAACGCCTGGCCAAAGATACCGGTGTCAACGTCGAGTTTATTCCAACCAAATGGTCCGGAATCATACCGGCGCTCATCACAGGAAAATTTGACGTCATCATCGGCGGCATGGGAATCATCCCAAGCCGAAATTTAAAGGTCAACTTCAGTATCCCATACGATCACACCGGAATGTCGATAGTTGCCCATAAAACACTCGCCGCCGGATTCAGCCGACTCGAAGACTTCAACAGTTCCAGTGTCGTTATCGCCGCCAGACTTGGTTCAACTGCCGTAACCGCCGCTAAAAAGTATATGCCGAAGGCGACGCTGCGGCTGTTTGATGATGAATCCCAGGCATATCAGGAACTATTGAACGGAAAGGTTCATGCTGTTGTTGGCTCGGCCCCAACACCGGAGTTTCAGGCCATTAAATATCCCACAAAATTTTTTCTCCCTCTTGACAAAACGTTTACCAGAGAACCCATTGGATTTGCGGTTAAAAAAGGAGATTTTGACACCCTGAATTACCTCAACAACTGGATTCGTTATGTTGAATCCGAAGGATGGTTCAAAGACCGAAAAAACTACTGGTTTCGGACCAAAGACTGGGAAAAAATGATTAAATAGGCGCTGTTACCTCAATTGAGCGAAAGTCGAGGATGCCCCATATCCGCGGCATCAAGGGTGAAGCCGTAGTTCTTCTACTGCGAGCCCTTGATAACAAAGTAGATGGGGTGTCATCGGCTTTCGCTCAATTGAGGTTTCATTCTTCTTCAACTAAAGCGTTGGAGCAAAGATCCTTTTGAAATCGCTGAAACATAAAATTACCCGTCTGGACATATTGATATTTCTAATCCTAACTTGTGTCTGTGTCTGGATTGCCCATCGAATAAACGTTGAAGTTCATTACAAATGGAACTGGGGCGTTATGCCCCAGTACCTTTTCAGGTTAGATGCAACAACGGACAAATGGTTTCCGGGTCTGATCATGCAGGGTGTGTTTATAACCCTGCGGCTCAGCATCTATTCCACCATCGTTGCCATGATTTTTGGAATCATCATGGGCCTCTTTCGTACCAGCCGAAGCCCTTTCAAGCGGCTCATCGGCTGGAGTTATGTTGAATTGATTCGGAATATACCTATTCTGGTCTGGATATTCATTTTCTATTATTTTATCAGCGATCAGTTTTTCCCGATCATCGGAATGGACCATCTGAAAAAATCTACATCCGGACGCTTTCAGGATATGGTGTCCTTTATCTTCATCTCTCCAACACATTTTCCGGCGTTTTTGTCCGGCATGCTTGCATTGGGTATTTATGAGGGGGCTTATATTACAGAAATCATCAGAGCCGGCATCCAGTCCATTGAACACGGTCAGTGGGAAGCATCTGCAGCCGTGGGCTTTTCAAGGTATCAGCAGATTCGCCATATTATTTTCCCCCAGGCTGCCCAGAGGATACTCCCACCGCTGGCCGGACAGTTCATTTCAACGATCAAAGATTCTTCCATTGTCTCTGTTATTTCTATCCAGGAACTTACGTTTCAGGGCATGGAGCTTATGTCGGCGACGTTTTTAACCTTTGAGGTATGGATCACGGTGATGGTGATCTATTTTTTGATTTGTCTTGCCTGTTCTCTGATGGTGGAACGGCTTGAGGTTCACACGAAAAAAAGTATGGCTTGATCAGGTTGCAGCACCAACGTACGTATTCACGGGGTGCGCTCCCCCATTCACTCTGGTGTCTACGTGCCTGGTCATTTCAACGACTTAGCAGCGGCGGCATTCCTGCCCCCTCCGCGTTCTCCCGCGAAAAACATGCGGGAGCCACGGTCTCCCCCACTGCTAAGTCGTTGAAATGACCAGGATCTCTGATTTGACCGAACTCAACAGTTTTTAATGAAATAAATTATAATCGTTCTCGTTTTTGTTTACGCTCAATTGAGGTGGAACAGTGGTAGCGCCTTGACGGTCATAAGGGCGACATGCTAATGAGAAGCGGTTTTGGTTTTGACAGCATCTTACTGCCAATGTTTCATTGCTTGTGCATTGCTCAGAATTTGGAAATGAAAATGACACAACCGATTTGCACTTATAACGGTCTTACTAAAATAAAACTTTTCTGGGCGCTCTCCAGAACGCCTCACGGATTGCTGGACATGGCCACTCCTGCATTAGGTGCTTTGCTTTGGCTTGGCCGGTTCCCCTCTTTTGAAGTGATTTTAATCGGACTGATCACAACGTTTGCGGGATATACGGCGGTGTATGCCCTTAACGATGTCATCGATTATCGTGTTGATAAAGAAAAGTTAAAACTCTGTGGTAATTTCGATATCGAATGTGATCTGGATGCCGCTACGGTTCGACATCCCATGGCCCAGGGGTATCTGAGTTTTAAAGAAGGGTTGCTCTGGACGGTGGGCTGGTCAATCGTAGCGATATGGGGCGCTTACTACTTAAATCCAATCTGCATTTTAATTTTTGTCATCGGTTGTTCTCTGGAAACGGTTTACTGCCTTTTACTCAAAGTCACCCATCTCAGAACCCTGGTCAGTGGCGGCGTTAAGACGGCCGGGGCCATTGCCGGTGTATTTGCCGTGGATCCAAGTCCTTCACCGATATTTCTGTCCATACTGTTTCTGTGGTTGTTTTTGTGGGAAATCGGCGGCCAGAACGTTCCCAATGACTGGTCCGACATTGAGGAGGATCGGCGCCTTAACGCCAAGACCATTCCGGTTCGACTGGGCACACATTCGGCCAATGCAATTATTCTGGGATCTCTGACTGCCTCGCTGATTCTTTCAATTGTTGTGTTCTACAGCTCTCCGATTCCTTTTGAATTTCCGTTCCTGATTGCCGCCGTGGCAATAGGGTTTTTCTTTTTTGTCCTGCCCGCATGGATGCTCTATCAATCAAAGAAACCACAGTATGCCATGGTGCTTTTCAACATGGCCAGTTGCTATCCTTTAGCCTTACTTTTGATCGTCGTTGTCAAATTGCTGAAACGATAAGCTTCGTCTATACAAAAACCCCGACAGAACTCCAATCATAACGTTTTATCTTTGTTGACTTTCTTTCTTCCTCTTAATTTTTTTTTGGCGACGATGTTCCTGATCATGGTCAGCACTTCCCATTCCTCATAAGGCGCCAGAATACAAGCGTAAACACCATGTTCCACGGCCTCTTTGATAAGGTCGCGATGGTCTTGGTCGCAAAGCAGGATGACATTACAACCGAGGCAGGCAACATTAATTCTTGAATAGATCCTCGCACCATAAGACTTGACCACTTCGTAGTCTATCATAACGATGCCGCTGTGCCTCGTTTTAAATCTTTTTATGAGTTCTTCCAGATCAGCGCCGATCAGAGGATGGAAGTTGTTTCTCTTGCATAGCCCTAAAACATAATTCCGTATTTTCTCATTTGCGATCAGTATAAGGATCGGAATTTTTTTTGTGTAACCATTCAATGTCTTTCAGTTTTTCACATTTTTACCGGATCTGATCAACAGATATTATCTGTTTTTCCACTGTCATATCAAAGTCAACAGGATTAACGGCTCAAACCCAGAAGGTGATTATAAAAAAATTCTTTGGCTATCGGCATGGATCGGCGGGGAGGTGTAGCCCCTTGCCCTGCCGTTTCGGAGGTAAACAGGAGAGGCGGATCGCCCCTCCCGGTAGTTACATATTGCATATACGTGCGGTTTTTGGGAGAGGAGAGCGGAATATATTGCTGATGCACTCTTGTGGAGTTCATCGCCGAGACGGTGAACACACACTCTTTATAGAGGGTGT